>Ga0156797_101_pt1 | contig 54579 bp, 54 predicted proteins | sample RifOxyD2_FD_112098 | JGI IMG/M metagenome (GOLD analysis project Ga0156797, IMG submission 112098) | Candidatus Lambdaproteobacteria bacterium RIFOXYD2_FULL_50_16 | reverse complement strand
AGGGGGTTAAGTTGCAGGTGCTACGTCGGGGCAGCCTTTTTGCCATGCGGGCCCAGAAATTATATGATTTATATCAGTCCTATAACAGTATGGAAGAGATTCCTTTGGCCGAACGCCAAAAGTTGGAAGCCCAACTGTTTAAAAAAGGGCTGGATGAGGTATGGGCTGATTGTGTCAATTTCTTTAATCAGCGTGACCCGGCAGAACTAAAAAAGGCCGAATCCAACCCTAAAAAGCGGATGGCCTTGGTCTTTCGCTGGTACCTCGGACAATCGAGCCATTGGGCCAAGGCCCATACCCCTGGGCGGGAGATGGACTACCAGATTTGGACCGGACCTGCGATGGGTGCCTTTAACGATTGGGTTAGGGGAAGTTATTTAGAAGCGCCCCAAAACCGCCTAGCGGTCAAGGTCGCCGAGCAAGTACTAAAGGGCACGGCCTATCTGGCTCGCTTGCGGATGCTCGAACTCCAAGGCGTCCGCCTCCCCGCTTCCTTGGCCTTTTACCATCCTCAACAATAGGTCCAAGTCGGCCTAAGGATAGGGCAAAAAAAAAGGCCGATTCCTTTAGAAGGAACCGGCCTCTTAAAGCTTAAGTTGGAACTTCGCCTTAGAAACCGTGTTTCCAGCCCAAGAACAGGGTGTAGGCGCGGGGGCCTTCGATGTTGGTGTCTTCGTATTCAACTACAACTTCGTTGTGGCCAAAGAGTTTGTGTTCGTACCCGATGGCATAAACTACACCCGAGCTAGAAGCGGCGTCCGCCAGTTCACCTAGGTCTTCGGTTTCAGAGATCAAACCCAGTTTACCAATCAACCCACCCTTTTCGCTCAAGTGTAGGGTGTAAACCCCGACCAGCGCCATACTAGAATAGTTGGCCGTAGCCGTAACTTTTTCGGTGGTGGTGCTCGCGCTTAAATGGCTTATAGGGGCAATTTGACCTTCGCCAACAGTTCCAGAACCGGTCGAGTAGGCAAATTCAACAGCCAAAGGGCCACCCAAGGTATAACCCACATCCACGCCAAACCCGCTGGCGGTTTCGCCTTTTATGGTATGGCCACTATGCTGATAGCTTGCGCCGGGGCTGGTGAAGTATTTACCCACCACATATATCCCACCAGCCGCCGCACCATGCTCATCCCCACCTTCGTGAGAAGCTTGTGCGTCAGCGGCGGTTTCATGGGCTTGAGCAGCTGCTTCCTGAGCCGCCTCTTCCTGGGCGAAGGCCAAAGGAGCGATTAGGCCAAACATGGCCACAACAAAAAATCGTTTAAACATGGTTTTTTCAAAGGGGTAGGGGTTTTCCCGTAACGGGCAATAAAATTTACAACTTTCTAACATCTAATCTGGCTTTTGAAAAGCTTTAATTACCTATAAAAAGGCAAGCTACAGAGAATAAAAAACTTTATAAAACAAACTATTGTCTATGGGGTGTTATTTCTAGTTCAAGGACTCTTTTGAAAAATCGTAAATTTACGCTAAATTTACCAGTTTCTGCCTTTTGCTTCCCTTATTAGGGGAATATGAAGGCCAACGGAGAATAATATGAAAGGAAAAATCCTCTTTTTAGACCAAAATAACGCCACCAATGGGTTGATGGCTGAAGCCATTTTTCGGCATTTGTTTGGTACTCATTGGGAGGTTTACAGTGCTGGGATCATTTCTGGTGGGCTGCATGTTTTGGCTTTAAACGCGCTGGCCGAGCGGGAGATCGAAATTAAAGGGTTGGTCTCTAAAGCCTTAGATGAGTTGCCCAGACGAGGATACGATCTATTAGTAACCCTATCACCAGAACTAGAAAATACGGATTTAGTTAAAACCAAGGTTTGGATTCATCTACCCTTCGAGGACCCGGCTAAGATCGGTGAAACTCACGAACAAAGGGCAGACGCTTTCAGGCGGATAAGGGATCAACTCTTTGGACGGCTAAACGTCTTGGGCTATCAATCCCAACCACAGACTAAAACCCTGGACCGAGCGAATTAGCGCCGCCTTTGATTTTTACGGGCCTTTTTGTCGATAAACCGTAAAATTTCTCGGCCCAGGTGGTAGCCAAGGCCTAGACTGAGTCCAATTAATAGTAAGGTTATTAGGATAGCCTCCATACAAACTCCTGGATATGCAGCCTATGGAAAAACCGCCCTACCCTAAGATTGTAGCTTAATCCAGATCAATCGACAAGTTGGGTCAGGGTTTAGGCGGATGCTTAGGCAACTCGCTAGCTACTTTTCCCGAAGCAAAAGCCTCGGCCTTGGGACCAACCCGAAGAATCTTGACCGATAGCAAACGGTCTCCTTGTTCAATCTGATTAACTACGTTTATACCTTCGGTCACCTGCCCAAAAACCGAGTGTTTCCCGTCTAGCCAGGGGGTGGCTATGTGGGTAATAAAAAACTGGCTGCCATTGGTCGCGGGTCCATGGTTGGCCATAGACAAGACTCCGGGGCCTGCATGCAGATGTTTGGGGCTAAATTGATCGGGGAAATAATAGCCCGGTCCGCCTAACCCGGTGCCAGTTGGGTCACCAGTTTGGATCATAAAATCTTTGATCACCCGGTGAAAGATCAGGTTTTCATAAAAGGGCTGATAAACGGCGTTTTCCGTATTGGGGATACGCCATTGGCGGGTGCCTTCAGCTAGGCGGACAAAGTTTTCCACCACCACCGGGACCGCTTCGTAAAAAAGTTCAGCCTTGATTATCCCCTTGTTGGTCTTGATTTCGGCAAAAATTCCGTCTGCCGCCCAAAGGGGGTGGGTACAAAAAACGATTAGGGCCAAAAGAAGTAGTTTTTTCATCTTAGTCTTCGGTATTGTGTTTGACCCAATCTTCGTAGGGCAGGTAGGCCTGAGCGATTTTTACAGCAATGATTTGAGGTAGTTCGTAGGGATGGAGTTCTTTGATTCGTTCCTCTAAGTCACCATAACGGGAGGCTTGGGTTTTTAAGGTAAGCCGCCATTCGGTTTCTTCGCAATATTCATCTTTCCAAAAAAAATGGCTAACTATGGGGCCCGAGGTTTGGGCGCAGGCAGCTAGACGTTCTTCGACAAGGATTTGACCTAACTCTTGCGCCTGCACTTCGCTAGGTAAGGTGGTGGTGACTTGTAAAAGGGAGGTTTCCATCAATCTCCTTGAATGTCTTTTTGAATGGCTAAAATACGGGCTTTGAGGTCGCTTAGATCAAGCGCCCCGCTGATCACCCATTCTCCGCGTTCGACCACTAAACTAGGCACTGCGTGTACCTGATACATTCGAGCTAGTTCTAAGTCGGCCTCGACTAGTTCTAAGGTATCTGGGGTAGCCATGTCTTCAATAAAAAGCTTGCGCTTAGCACCTAGACCCATCGCCAACTCGATTAACACCTCAGGGTCGTTTAGATTACGTGCTTCGCTTAAATGGGCTTGTTGTAGAAGCTCAAAATAGTCCCAATGCCCCGATGCCCCCAACTGGTTTTCGATGGCCTTTAGGGCTAACAAAGGAGGCAGAGAGTAGGGAAAATCAAAGCTGGCCTTGGCCATGGATTCCAGGTTGATCTGTGCTTGAGGCTCTAAGCTTAAAGCGCGTTTCCACTGGTTCAAAATCGCCTCTTTGCCCGCTTGGTTTGAGCCATAACGCCTAATCAAATCGTTTTGATCTGCGCTTAAAGCAAACGCACGGTGCTCAATCTCTAAGCCTTCTATCTCTTCTACGAGACTGCGAAGCCTTGCAGAAAAGATGTAACAAAAGGCGCAAAGGGGATCGTGGAAAAATTCTATAAAAAGGGTCATATCCGGGTCCTGTTTGGCTCAAGCTTAATCGGGCCTTGGGCCCAGGTCAAAGGGGATTAGCTTTTTTTCAAGCGGGCGAAAAAATCAGCACGGGCATCTGCTTTGCGGGCCTCTGATTTTTCAGGGGCTTCTTCGGCGAAAGGTGGTTTCTCGAAGAGTTCAGGTTTGATTTCCTTAATAAACCGGCTCGGTTGATTTTTTATATACTCCCCATAATACATCCGCGAATCGGACATCGAGAGCACCAACTCCTTTTTGGCTCGGGTCATGGCGACATAAAACAACCTTCGCTCCTCTTCAATTTGACCGTCTTGGACCGAGCGCTTGGAAGGAAATTGATCCTCGGTCATTCCCACTAGTGCCACTAGGGTAAACTCTAAACCTTTGGCCGAATGGACGGTTAAAAGGTTAACCTTATCCGCCTTTTCATCGAGCCCGTCTTGGTCCGTAAAAAGGGAAACGTAGTCTAAAAAGTCATTAAGTGCGGAGCCCTCGCGCCGTTCCCCATAAAGATAAAGGGTGTTAATAAACTCTAAATAGTTAGTTACCTTTTTTTCGCTTTTTCCTTCGTCTTTTTCACTGCGGACAATTTCCCCTTCAATATCCATTCGCTCAAAAAGCTCTTTAAACACCAAAGCGTAGGGCTCACCCTCGTTAAGGCGGATTTTGTGCTCTTCGACTAAAGATACGAAGGAAGCAATTGATTCTAACTCCCTTGGCCCCAAGTCAGTCAGGTACCCGGCACGGGTCATCACCTCATAAAAGCCCCGCCCATCTTGCCTAGCCTTGCCTATCGCCTCGACCGAAGACTTGCCAATCCCGCGGCGAGGGTAGTTTAGAATCCGAAAAAGACTCACCTCGTCTTTGGGATTGTGTAAAAAACGGAGGTAGGCCAAGCAATCTTGGATCTCTTTACGGTCAAAAAACTTGGTGCCACCAATCATTTGGTAGGGGATTGACGCTTCCCGCAAGGCTTCTTCGATAGCGCGGGACTGGAAGTTGCTGCGGTACAAAAAGGCAAAGTCTGACCACTTGGCGGAATGGCGGATGCGGAAAACTTGACAGCGATGGATCACTTCATCGAGTTCTTCGGCAACGGTCGGCATCTTGACCCAGCGCAAGGGCGCCCCGTTTTGATCTGAAGTCCAGAGAGTTTTTGCCATGCGCGAACCGTTGTTCTCGATAACTGAGTTAGCGGCCTTGAGGATCACATCGGTAGAGCGGTAGTTTTGCTCCAGACGGATCACCTCAGCGTCAGGATAGTCCTTTTGGAAATCCAAGATGTTACGTAGGTCAGCCCCGCGCCAACCATAAATCGACTGATCATCATCCCCGACCACACAAAGGCGGCGGCGGCGTTCGCTAAGAAATTTAATTAACCGATACTGCACCCGGTTGGTATCTTGGTATTCGTCCACCATCACCTGGTGGTATCTTTCAAACAAAGGCTCCACCTCGCTAGGAAAGGCTTCGAAAAGTTCTAAGCCTTTGTACAAAATATCTTCAAAGTCCAACGCATTGTAGTCTTTGAGGTGTTTGTTGTACTCTAGGTATAATTTGCCCAATTGGACGGCGTGTGGGTTTTTGGTCTGGTCGGTTAGGTCTTTGGGTTTAAGACCATCGCCCTTGTGTTTCATGATTTCGAAATAGATCGACTTAACGTTTGCCGGGCTAGAGTCGAGGTCTATTTCTTCTAAACAATTTTTAACACAGGCCATCTGCCCGGCGGTGTCGAAGATGACAAAATCCTTTTGGTAGCCTAAAAGGTGGATGTACTCCCTTAAAAAACGGACACAAAGGCTGTGAAAGGTAGTGACGGTTACTCCCCGACCTTGGGGTCCTAAGAGTTCCTTGACCCGCTCGGCCATTTCGCCTGCGGCTTTGTTCGTGAAGGTCAAAGCCAGGATTTTTTTTGCCGGAATGCCCCGTTCGATTAGGTGGGCAATGCGAAAGGTAATCACTCGCGTCTTACCAGAGCCCGCCCCGGCTAAAAGCAATAGGGGGCGGTCGATCAGGGTGACCGCTTGGCGCTGTTGGGGATTGAGGGAACTGAGATCGAAAGACATCAAAGGTTTGGTTTAAGATGAGTCAATTGGTAGCACCTGCCGGGAATTCGGAAAAGTTAAAAATCGCATTTGCCTATGGAGCGGACGCGGTTTATTTAGCTGGGCGGCGCTTTGGCCTGCGTTCAGGGGCGGATAATTTTTCTAAAAGCCAATTGAGGGAGGCCTTCAGTTACGCCCGACAGTTGGGCAAAAAAACCTACCTTGCTCTCAATGCGGTCTTGCCCGATCTCGAATTAGCCGAATTGCCAGGGTTTTTATCCGAACTCTCAGAGCGCCCAGATGGCGTGATTTGTTCAGATCTGGCGGTGGTTGAAACGGTTAGAGATTGGTCGCCTCAATTGCCCATTCACTTAAGCACCCAAGCTTCGGTTTTAAATAGCGCTACAGCGGCGTTTTACCGCGATATGGGGGTAAGCCGGGTGGTGTTGGGGCGGGAAACCAGCCTGGAGCAGGCAGCCCAGATCAAAGAAAAGACGGGCCTAGAGGTGGAAGTTTTTATCCAGGGGGCGATGTGTATGTCTTTTTCTGGGCATTGTACCATCAGCAACTACATGGCCGGGCGGGATTCAAATCAGGGGGGGTGTGTCCATTCTTGCCGATTTAATTATCAGTTGGAACAGGGGGAAACGCTCAGGTCTAGCCATTTTATGAGTGCTAAGGATTTGCGAGGGATTGAACTGGTTGGCCGGGCCCAAGCATTAGGGATCGACGCCCTCAAAATTGAGGGCCGAATGAAGTCGGGCCTTTATTTGGCGACCACCGTAAGGGCTTACCGGTCGGTTCTCGACCAACCGCAAACTTGGCCTTTTTGGGCTGAGGAACTCGAAAAAATCCCGCACCGTGACTATGGCACTGGAAGCCTGGATCGCCCAGCTGATATAGAGCAAACCTGGGACGCTGACGATCATCTAGCCTCCCCTTGGCAAATGGCTGGGCAGGTTTTAGAACAGGTGGATGGAAGGTTGGTGTTTTTAGCCAAAAATCGGCTTAAATTGGGAGAAGAATTGGAATTATTGGGTTTTGACGGGCGGACTTGGAAGGTGGCTTTAGAAAAGATGGTAGGTCTTGGAGGCGAGCCCCAATTGGTGGCCCAACCTGGGCAGGTGGTTTGGTTGGACGCCCCGACCAATCTAGGCCCATGGGTTGTGGCCCGTATGCTGGGGGCTTAATGGAGTTTCCGAACTTAGATCAACTCCATCTAATAGCCCCTTTAGATAGTGATGGCGGCCTACATATGGCCCTGGACCGTTGGATGCTAGATCAAAAAGGGGCCTTTTTGCGGTTTTATCACTGGAAAAGGCCCTGTTTAAGTTTGGGAAAAAACCAAAGCTTAGAGGGGGTTGACCGGGAATTTTTAAGCAGTCAAGGGATCGATCTAATCCGGCGGCCAACAGGTGGGCAAGCGGTGCTGCATCACCATGAGTTGACCTATGCGTTATCCGCAGACGTGCCCCCTTTTTCTAAGTCCGTAGCCGAATGCACCGCTCAAGTGGTCCTGCCCTTGGTTAAAGCTTTGCAAACATTAGGGGTTGAGGCGGACTTGGGCCCGCTTCGTAAATTCCATCCCTCTGGGGACAACTGCTTTGCTCAACTCTCCCCCTTTGAGGTCCATCTAGGCGGCAAAAAGCTGATTGGTTCAGCCCAAAGGCGGGGGAGGGGGCGGTTTTTGCAACACGGGGCTATCTTGCTAAAAATTGAGCAGCCCTGGTGGCGGCAACTTTGGGGGGATCAAAGTACCGATCGTTGCACCTCTTTAGAGGCCGCTTTAGGTCAAGTCCCCTTATGGCGCGAACTGGCCCAAGCAGTGCAGGCCGAATATGAGGACGCTGCTGGACTCAAGGCGGAAGAGTGGGTGATAACCCGAGCCCAATGGCGACATTTAGAGTCGCAAGCCGCGAGTTATAGGCTTTGATTTTATTGAAAACCAAACCTTAGTTTGGCGAAAAACAGGGGGGACTTATAGGCAAAAAAAAACCGTCCAAAAAGGGACGGTTTTTTGGCCTAGCGCACCCTTCCAAAAGAAGGGGCAATACCAACTACAGGAAATTGCGAGCCCGAGCGGCAGCACGCTTGCGGTCTTTGTGCCGAGTTTTTTCGGCCTCTTCGCGCTTAAGCTTATTGCGAACCGAGGGTTTGGCGTAATAGCGCCTTTTTTTGATTTCTTTGAACAGACCTTCTCGGATCAGCAAGCGCTTGAGTTCGCGCATCGCACGTTCTACCTGATTATTGACGACTTTAATTTCCATGTGGCTCTTTTATCCTGTGCAGCGTTGCCGTTTGGGTTTATCTTTCTAGGTAACAAGCCTCGCAAATTTTTGTCAAGGACGAACTTCTTGCCCAGCGAATATGAAGGCCAAAGGTTTCAAGCGAAGTCGTAGATCTTGCCAACCTTGTGCGCAGTTATCGATTTCAAGAATCAGCTTAACGGGAGTGCCCTGGTGGGTTTCTTTGCCTAGTGTTATACTAACCTCTTTTTTTTGCAGTTGGGTTAATAGATTTGGCGATAATTGGAATTTTTGCCGGTAAGGCACCTCGCCGCAACCTTCTTTTAGCTCACAACCGCCAGCGGCAAACATCATCAAGGTTAAATCAACCTGAATCTCGATCCCGCCCACTTCTAGCGGAGATAGTTTCATCCCGTTTCTTCGGTAAAAAGCACTTTGAGGTTCTTCAAGGGGGGCGGTTTTAGGGTCAGGTAGCAAATAAAAAGTAACCTCCTGGCCACTGGCCACTTTTTTTAGGCTAATCATCCCCTCTAAAAGAACCCAAAAAGGGGGAGTGGGTTTGATACTTTTGTGTAATTGATATTTAACCCGATTGATCGCGCGCTCTTGATCCACCAGGCTCTGGCCTTGAGCTTTAAGTTCAATCTCCTTTTGCGCTAAATAGAGATTTTCTAACTGTTTAGAAAAGGGGGTTTTGTTGGCCGGTTTCGAGCAGGCTGCTAGACCTGCAAAGCGGATGACCGGCTCTTTGGTTAGTTGTTCTAAAGGTAGTAACGGGTCTGCCCAGAGCGGACTGCTTAGCCCTAAAATGGCAAATATAAATAGCAGGTTAGCTTTCATATCGACGGCTTTAAACGGTCAAAGTAATAGGGGACTTGAAGATCAAGTCCTAAAAGGGATCGGCGCAATAAGTCGAGGCCGGTTAACGCGGCGGTATGTTGGAATTGAGCCCGATCCCCACGAATTACCAAACGGCGGACCTGGATTTTTCCGGCCAGACCAAAACCAATAAACAGGGTGCCTACCGGTTTGCCCTCAACCGCCCCACTGGGCCCGGCAATTCCGGTTAAGGATATGCCGCAATCGGCCCCCGTTCTTTTGAGTATCCCTTCGAGCATCTCTTTCGCGGTCGCCTCGGAAACGGCCCCCTGTTTTAATAAGGTGTCCGGTGAAACCCCCAAAAACTCGACCTTAGCTTCGTTCGAATAGGATACCACGCCGGCTTTGAATATTTCCGAAGCCCCGGCTAGGTTAGTTATCATAGAGGCCAAAAGCCCGCCGGTGCAGGATTCGGCTATACCTAAGTTTAATCCTCGCTCTTTGAGTAACTCACTGACTACTTGGGGCAATTCAGGGCCTTGGCTGATTAAATGGGGAGCAAAATAGGTCTCCATATAACCGGCAAGCTCATTAACTCTCGCGTGATCCCCATTGGTATCCCAAAGCTTGACCTCAGAATAAGGTGAACTGGCCCGAAAGCCTAACTCTAGTCCAGTGAGCAGATCTTGTTTTCTTTTTGTTTTAAGAAATTCCTTAAGCCCAACTTCAGCGGCTGATTCCCCTTTGCCCATAAGCAAAAAACGAATGATTGGAGGGACGCCACCTTGGATTTTTTCTTGGGAAAGTTTGGGGATTAGAGCGGTTTCTAACATGCCCAACAATTCGCTCGGAGGCCCTGGGGTAGCGAAGATTCGGGTCTTACCTTTTTTCCAGTCCCAGCCCACGGCGGTGCCGGTGGGGTTATGTAAAATTTCTGCTCCTTTTGGCAAGAGGCATTGTTTGTAGTGGAGCGATCCAGGCAAAACTGGTCCCTGGAGGCGTTGAGACAAGTGGGCCAGGGCCCCTGGGTGCTCGACTAATTCGACCCCGAAGGTTTCGCAAACTGCTTGGTTGGTTCGGTCATCGTCGGTCGAGCCTAAGCCCCCGTTGATCACGATCCAGTCAGCCAGTTCTGAAAGGTCTTTTAACTCTCTTTTTAGGTCAGCTAAAACGTCTCCTACTAACCGTTTAGCTATGGGACCTATGCCAAGCTCAACAAAGCTCCGGGCTAAAAGGGGGCCGTTGGTGTCGGTCACCTCACCTGATAAAACCTCTTCCCCTGTCAGCAGGAAGGCCAGTTTAAGCTTGTCAACGGCTGGATTCATTTCTATCCTACGAGGTGGTAAACAACAGGAGAAATAATGCTCAAATTGGGGGTAATCGACGTTTTAAATGTCTTGCCCGTTTTTTATCAATTGCTTGAGTCGCCCCCTTCGGGCCTGTTTTCTCCTGTATTTGGCAGGGTAACAGAGCTTAATGGGAAACTCAACCGAGGGGAATTAGACCTTTCGGTAATTTCTAGTTTTGAATACGCCGCAAACCCTGAACGTTATTATATCCTCCCAGAGCTTTCGGTCTCGTCTAGGGGGCCGGTACGGTCGATATACCTCTTTAGTAGCAAACCACTTGAGCAATTAGCCAACCAGCAAATCTTGCTTACCGAATTTTCGCTGACCTCGATTCACTTGATTCAATGGCTTTTAAAGGACCTCAAAGTAAGTTACAGTCAAGACCCTTATCAGCCCCATGCAGCAGAGCTATTAATCGCTGATGATGCGATCAAACGCTACTTTGAAAAACGAGATCCTTTTGTGTATGACCTGGGCGAGTTGTGGTACCAAAAAACTGGACTGCCGATGGTTTTTGCCCTTTGGGTGGTCCGGCGCGAAGTTTTTGACCAATCGCCAAAGGCGGTTTTAGCTCTGCATGGGGCTTTACTCAAATCCAAGGCGTTGGCGGCGGGCTTGCTCTTTGAAATGTCCCAGTCTCGCTTCCGAGGAATCTTTCCTAGTGCCAAAGAGTTAGAGGGCTATCTAGCTAATCTCCACTACGAATTCAGCGCCAGCTATCAAGAGGGCTTTAACTTATTTATGGAAAAAATGGTCGAGATCAACAAGCTTCCCCAGGCCGCCCCCATCGCTTTTCTACCCGAAACATAGGCGCTTTTGCAAATTAGGGATAGACAAGATCATCTGAGCTTCCTAATATACCGAGTTTAACCGATATCATATCAATTCGAAAAACTCTAACGTTTTCCATATCCATTTAGGGATCAGGCCAGATGAACAAAGAGATCCAATCGACGCGCAACATCGGTATTTCGGCCCACATCGACTCGGGCAAAACTACCCTTACCGAACGCATCCTGTATTACGCAGGAAAGATCCACAAGATTGAAGAGGTTCGCGGCGGTGGCTCTGGTGCGACCATGGACCACATGGAACTGGAAAAGGAAAAAGGGATTACCATTACCTCGGCCGCAACCACTGTTTATTGGCACGAGAAAAAGATTAACATCATCGACACCCCCGGCCACGTTGATTTTACGGTCGAAGTAGAACGTTCTTTGCGCGTTCTCGATGGCGCGATTATGGTGCTTTGTGCCGTAGCTGGGGTGCAGTCTCAGTCGATTACGGTAGATCGGCAGATGAAACGCTACAGTGTCCCTCGCCTTTGCTTTATTAATAAAATGGACCGGACCGGCGCAGATCCTTTTAAAGGGATTGCTGACCTTCGCGATAAACTGGGCCACAACGCCGTACCCATGCAAATGCCGATTGGCTCTGAAGATACCTTTAAAGGGATCGTGGACTTGATCACCATGAAGGCAATTTACACCGAAGGCGAGAAGGGTGACGACATTCGGATTACCGACTGCCCTCCAGAGCTTTTTGAAGAAGCGCAAGTAATGCGTGAAGAAATGCTCGAAGCGGTCTCCATGTTTGATGACCAATTGATGGAAGACCTTTTAGAAGGCAAAGAAATCGCAGAAGAGGCGATTCACAACGCCGTGTACAAAGGGGTTAATAGCCTCAAGTTCACCCCGGTTTATATGGGATCGGCCTTTAAAAACAAAGTTGTCCAGCCACTTTTGGACGCTGTTTGTCGCTACCTACCCAATCCGGCAGAAGCCAAGCCCACCAAAGCGACCAACGTTGAAACCAAGCTAGAGGTATTTGTTGAATCAGACCCCAAGCTTCCTTTGGTAATGATGGCCTTTAAGATCACTGAAGAGCAGTTTGGTCAGTTGACCTATTGCCGGATCTACCAAGGCACCCTGAACAAAGGCGACACGGTTCACAACACCCGAACCGGCAAAAAAATTCGTGTGGGCCGGATCGTGCGGATGCATGCTAACGACCGCGAAAACATTGATACCGCCATGGCCGGGGATATTATCGCTCTGATTGGGGTGGATTGCGCCTCAGGGGATACCTTCTGCGCTGAAGGTCAAAAACTGGTTCTGGAATCGATGTTTATTGCGGACCCAGTAATCAGTTTAGCAATTAAGTGTAAAGATTCTTCGGTCGTGGACCGGATGTCTAAGGCGCTTTCGCGCTTTATGAAAGAAGACCCCACCTTTAAGGTTAAAACCGATCAAGAGTCGGGCGAGACCATTATTTCGGGTATGGGTGAGTTACACTTGGAAATTTATATCGAGCGGATGCAGCGCGAATACTCGGTGCCCGTAGTGGTAGGAGCGCCTCAGGTTAACTACCGCGAAGCGATTACCACCAAGGCTCCTTTTGACTACACCCACAAAAAGCAAACCGGTGGTTCCGGTCAATACGCCTGTACGGTGGGCGCGATTGAACCGATCGACTTTACCCAGGACGGTGCCGAAGAATTTGAGTTTGTTAACAACGTCAAAGGCGGGAACATTCCTTCGGAATACATCAACGCTTGCGAGGCGGGATTCCGGGACGTAATGGTTGAAGGCCCCTTGGCTGCATTCCCCATGGTCGGGGTAAGGGTGCATCTGAACGACGGAAAATACCACGATGTGGACTCGTCGGACATGGCTTTTCGGATCTGTTCTCGCCAGGCGATGAAGCAAGCCGTTCGCAAGGCTAATCCAGTGATCCTGGAGCCGATGATGAAGGTCGAGGTAGAAACCCCTTCCGAATTCCAAGGTGGGGTAATTGGCGACCTTTCTAGCCGCCGGGGTATTATTGGGGGTTCTGAAGTGCGCGACGAAATGACCGTGATCAATGCCACGGTCCCCTTGTCGGAGATGTTTGGTTACTCCACCACTTTGCGCTCTTCAACCCAAGGCAAGGCGACCTTCTCTATGGAGTTTGACTCCTACTCTGCCGTGCCACGCAACATCCAAGAAGAAGTGATCAAGGCTCGTGCCGAGAAGCTCAAAGAAGACGAATAGTTGTTCACTTTTTTTCAGGCCAATTAAAAGGCCCGGTTCTTAATCTAAGGACCGGGCCTTTTTTTTTGAGTTATTTTTGTAAATAGCCCAAAAATAACCTATTTTACTACTGGGCAGTTTGAAGATAAATGTGTTTTTGTTAAAAAAAAACTGATCGAATCGCGATTCGACCAGACCTTTGGTGACCATCGAGGCAGGGTACTGTTTAACAACATTCCCCCTCACCCCAAGGATACAGATGAATTTAGATTTAATGTTACGGGTGTTTGCGGTTTCGCAGCTACTACTGACGGTCTCCTTAGCCATGCTGGGGCACCGAGATGAGGCCCCTTTTCGAATTTTGATTGGGTTTTGTTTAGGGTATATGGTGTATCTGTTGATACATCCTTTATATGTATTGGGCGAAAGAGGTTGGACCTTGTGGGTGGTTTCCTTGACGGCCTCGATGTTGATTACGCCTTCTATTTACGGACTTTCGACCCGTCTTTTTTTTCCTGTTCTGCCGCCAATTTGGGAGAGGGGATTGTTAGCGGTTTTTGCTTTAGCTAGCCTTGTGGCTCACGGGTTGACTTTGCCACCTATTGAAATCATCCATTGGAGTTTTAATTTTTTATACACGATGGTTGTACTGTTCGGAGGTATAAGCCTCTGGGCGGTGCTTAAGGACTGGAAGGACGACTTGGTGGAGCCAAGAAGGCGTTTGCGGCTGAATTTCTTTTCGGTTTTGGTGGGACTATTTTTGGCGGGAACCATAATTAAGACTTGGGGATTTAATCAACAATTGGGGGATTGGTCCAAACTTAACTTTGATTTTAGTGGGTTACTCTACTATCAGGGTGATTTCTACTATCCAATTGAGGCGCTTGCTATTGGTTTAATGGCGTTTTTGTTTAACCTCTCTCACTGGCGCGGGCATCCAGACTCGATATGGCAAGCCCCGCGGCCAAAGCGCCAACATTTGCCGTTAGCCCCCAACTTGGGACCCTTAATGGATCTAATGGAGATTAAAAAAATCTTTACAGAAGAAGGATTGACCGTTGGCCGTCTAGCTCGAAGGCTGGGAGTCTCTCAAAAGGATTTGCGCTGTTTAATTAATCGCCAATTGGGCTTCGAAAACTTTAACGATTTTTTAAATCAATACCGGGTTAAAGAGGCGGCGCGGCTTTTAGCTGGGGAACAAAAGGTCTTAGATATCGCTTTTGCTGTCGGCTTTTCATCGCTCGCTCCCTTTAATCGCACCTTTAAAAAGGTATGGGGCCAAACCCCTAGCCTCTATCGTGAGTCCTTGCTTGTTGCCCAAAAGGAGGCCAAATGCGCCAATTGATTTTAGGTTTATTGCTGCTAGTTTGGAGTCAGTCGGCATCCGCCTTCTTTTTCGATAGGCGACCCGTTAGACCATCGACCATGTCGTATTTTATTTTCCCTGTTTACATTTCTATCCCCGGAATCGGCACTGGAGTTGGGGTAGGAGCGGCGGCGACAAGGATCAAAGATAGCGAAGTTGACGCCATTGTAGGACATACAGAGGGCGATTTTACGGGGGATTTATTGTTAATCACGGATTTGCCCCTGTTTAGCCCGAAACTCACCTTTTCGCCGATCTACCTTAGGACCCAAGGCGCGGGGATTGAGCGCTGGGCCAGAGGGCCGGATTCTAAGCCCGACGAAAAGTTTGTGCTGCGCTCCAACCGAATTTTGGTTTATGGGGGCGAACTCAGTTTGCACCTCTTTGAGGACCAACTAGAATTGTACCGCATTGATACGCAAATCTATGCCGAACCCACTGCTATTATTGATCCCCAAGGCAACGAATACACCTCAAGACTTTCGAATAAATTAGGTTCCCACGCGGCCATAACCGGTATCTATTTAGACGATACTGACAATAGACGAGACCCAAGAATAGGGTATCGGGCTCAGGTGGAGCATTGGACGGTTAAACAAAACGAACCTGCTTTAGGCGATGGGTACCAGTGGGATTATCATCTGTCGGGGTTTGTGCCCTTGGTGCCCAAGGAACAGATTTTGGTGCTTTATGGATTTTATTCGGAAGCGGGAATCACCCGCCCAGGGGTGGTGGACCCGGCGAAGTACCAATGTGAAGAAGCCCTTTACCCCGGCTGTCAAGTGTTAAATGATCAACTCTACCGGCAGCGCCAGGAGGATGTGCATCGAGGGAACGCCACCGCCTTAGGGGGCACCCAACGGTTACGCGCGTTTCCACAACAACGGTTTTATGATTCGCACAGCCTATTTCTGGGTTTAGAACACCGCTGGTATCTAGCCGAAGACTGGGTCCCGTTTGATTGGATTTGGGCTAAAGGTATCTTTAACGCTTGGCAGTTGGCTTTTTTTTATGAATTAGGTCAAGTGAGCCCTCACCGGGACCAATCGCTGTTAGAAAACCTAAAAGCAAGCCGGGGAGTGGGGTTGCGGGCGCTTTTATCCGACTTGGTCCTACGGGTGGATGTGGCTTTTGGTGAAGAGGGCCAGCAGGTCATCGCTTGGGTGGGGTATCCCTTTTAGGGAGGAGGCAAGTTCAATGACTTTTTCAGCAGGCTTAAATTACAGCGTCCGCGCTGTAATTTAAGCCAAAGGGACGAAAAAATCGCTACTTCGCCGGTGTTTTACAATCCGCGTTTTCCGCCGCGCCAGCAGCGCCACAGTCGGGAGCGGCCTTTTCTTCTTGAGTCGTGGAGCTTTCCTCCGAGGAATTCTTCGGGGTCGGTTCGCTTTGATTAACAATTTTCACGCAACCAATTAAACTAAAAGAAAAAAGGGTCAACAAGATGAGGATGAGTTTGTTCATCGGGGCTCCTTTATGATGGGGTTAATTCATCCAAATGGATGGAATGGGCTCCAGACTACAAAAAATTTGCAAAAAATGATAGAAAAGTTTGCAGCGGAGCATTTTTAGGCTTATCTAGCGGGTAACCTTTTAATATGATTAATCTATCAGGAATATACAAAAGCACCCAGTTAGGTTTTTTGAGGGCAGCGGGGGGAGGCTAGAAGGTTCGGAAATCCCTTAGGGGATTAGGGGGAAGGGGAAGCTAGCAAGTAGGCGAATAAAAACTTGGACTTAAGCCCGCTGGTTTTAAAGACCGCCCCCGCAGTCAACCCCCAACCCGGCGGAAGCTAGGTTGGGGGGGCTGGGAAAAGGCCCTTAGCCGGGCCTGGACGGGCTGCTAGGGCATGACCTTCCAACTAGGCAGGGGTGCCGTAGTCCTCCGACTGAATACCAGCCATCGACTGGATCATACGCCAGTTTTTGCGGCGCTCAACGCAGAAGAGCACCAACTGGCGACTAATACCCATGGGAACCATTTTGTCATCCTTTTCCATCATAATATACACGCCCTTTTCAGGAACATGACAGGTGGCGTTGGGGTCCAGATAACGGCGGTGATGGATGTCCTGCTGGCTAACCTTAGGTAATACTTCATCTAAATGCACCAGCTTGCTTTCTTCACCCGGCTTAACCGAGAAGAAGTGCTTGCGGAAACGCTGTTCACTGGTAGCCCAGTGCGCAACCGTGTAGTTGTAAGTATTTCCGTTGGGTCCTTTCTTTTGCATCCAATCCTTTTTAGGGTTGGGGTTGCCTTTGACCGACAGGGCTAACTCGTAGCGTTCGCCAAGGTTAGGATCGAAGACCACTTGGGGCATAGCCCTGGAATCTCGAACCTTCTGGGCTTGGGCGGTGGACATATTGTCGGCCACGCCGTGTTCTGGCTGGCAGGTGGTAAAGGCTTGGAGGAACGCGGTACCTCTATAGGCAATGGCGTCCATCACACTGCGGTACATCGCCGCCGAGTCGGCCATACTGACCTGGGCGACATAGGGGCTACCGTGGCCTGCCATAAAGATTGAGGCGACTTCTTTTCGTTCAATCAATTTACCTTCGGTAGCAGCGCCATGTTGGTTCATGTCGTAGCCGCCGGGCATAATCGACGAATCTGAGTTTTGCCCGCCCGTGTTTGAGTAAACCTGGGTATCTAACATCAAACACTTGACGTTTGGCCGCCCTTGCAACATCACCTTGGACAGGTTTTGGAACCCAATATCTCCCATTGCCCCGTCGCCACCAATCGCCCAAGCCTTGGGCAGTTCCAAGACCTCTTGATCGGTCATGTAATGATCCGAGAAGTGGGTCAAATGGAAATAATCGGTTTTGCTGCAACCTTTGCCAGAAAGCAAGGCGTCGGCCAAGCGTTCAGGGATCACACTGCGTTTAGCATGGTCCATGATCATGGTCTCGCCAAAGATCCAGGCTAAGGTTGGGCTGTCCTGGAAGAGGCTGTTCATCCAGGGGTAAGGGTGTGGGTTGTTGGGGTGGGTCGAGCCATAAACCGAGTTACAACCAGTCGAGCTAGACATCATCAATACAGACATCCCGTTGGAATACCGTCCGTCCACAGCACGCAAATCGCGGTGGTTAAAGGCATCCTGGCGAAGCACCATATCAATCACTTTGATCAAATCTGGGTCCCCCCCCATAAAGCCTTCTTCGATTCGGGCATCCGTGTCTTTTTCGTTTTCCCCGCCTAAATTAAGCAGGCAATGCTTCACCGACTTGGCCCACCACTGGTAAGCATCGGTGTCTTTTTCTTTGAGTGCCTTGAGTTTAGCCGCCCCTTCGGTGGCTAAAACCTTGGCTTTTTCAGTGAGACGGCCCGCTTTTTGGTGGTACAAAGGCCGCATGACCGCTTCAGTAATGCTGGCCACCGCACGTAAGATGGTTTTTTCGCCACAACCGGCACAAGAGCCGTCACCACTCACAATGGCTTCGTAGTTGCTCCTGACCATCAAATGGTTGTGCAAGACTGCTGCGCGGGTTTCTAGGGGGTTTTCGTAGTCATATTTCCCTAAAAACTTTTGTGGCGTCTCAGGTAACAGGTCTAAAAAGCGGATCCCCGTAGCTAAATCGGCGTTGATTTGTTCGGTTTCGGGCTCCATCTTCAAAGCTTGGTGTTCCCCACATTCTTGGACACATTCGCCACAACCCTTACAAAGATCTGAGATTAAGATGGTGAACAAACCACCGGCACCAGCCTCTTTTTTCTCGGGGATCTCGAAAATCGTCCGCGACTTGGCGTAAGCAAAGGGCACTTTGCCTAAAATGCTTAACAACTCGGCTTTCGAGTTGGCCGAAATATCAATGCCGGCTAATTCGCCTTCAACCAATTGGGTTAAGGACGGGGGCGCTGCCTTTTTGTCTTCCACTGCAGTCAACATCTTTTTCCGCAAGCTTTGGTCCATCGCTTCTACCGCACCCATCAGCGTCTCGCGGGCGCTTTCGTCAGAAACATAGTTGCCAATAGCCGTCTGGAGTACCACGGCCACGTCTTGGGAGGTGTTGGGCATAGCTGTATCTGGGCAAGAGGCGATACAGGCCATACACTGGGTACAGTTTTCTGGGTAATAAATCGGCACTCGGCGTCGAGAGACGTATTTGGAGTTGGTTGCCGCCGTCGCTGAGGCCATAACCCCGGTCGAGGCCAACGCCGAAGCTGGTTGATTATAACCCAAACCAATGCGGAATTCACTGTCGTATTTCGCTAAGGTTTTGTAGGGGTGTTTTTGAGGCTGAGCGACCAGGGTATCGGCCCCGAAGCGGGTCGCCCCGCTAACAGGCATCAAGGTGTCTCCGCGCATCAAGCTACGGTCCGGGGCATCTAAGGCCCCGTATTCGGCCTGCCAAACCCCAGAGAAGCCGTCGATCATAACGGTCATGTTCGACTTCACTACGGCCTCACCAAAGCGGCCAAACTTCTTGTTGTATTGGGCTTCTACGATTTTTTTGAATTCGTCTTCGCTGATCCCGTATTTTTCTAACAGTGGAGAAACCTTGAAAAAGGCTCCCAGAAAGCTGTTGCCTTGCATTCGGTACTGGAGGTCTTCACGGTCAGTCGCTTTGTGGGCGATTTGGAAGCCAGCTAGGCCGTAAAGGCGAATCTTGCGCTTGATTATGTCGGCGCGGTAACGCTTGGGGATGCGGCTCCAGAGGCCCGCTGAGGACGATTCATCGGTTTCAATAATCAACGCCCCACCATCGGCCATACCCTCTAAGGGGTTGGTGTGAGTGAAGGCTTTAGGGTCGCAACAAAGCACCACGTTAACATGGCGAAGGTCACAATTGACCCGAATCCGTTCAGGCGCGGCGACCAAGAAATAGTTGGTCGGGGCCCCTTTTTTCTCGGAACCGTATTTAGGGTTGGCGCTGACATGGAAGATCTCTTCGGGCTGTCCGTCGTCGCCGATACGGTTTTGATTTTTAGCGATAACACTAGAAATCGATCCAATTACTTCACCCAGGTTTTTGCCCGTGGTAATCGCGCCCCAGCCGCCAATCGAGTGGAAGCGAATGGCAATGGCGCCGTCAGGGAGTAAACTTGGGGTATCTTCAGAGATAACCGAGTAGGGATGGTCCACCCCGATATAAATGAAGCTGACCCCATCGGCGGCCGATTTGCCGTCGGTGCGCTTGATTTTGCCGGTGACAAATTCGTAGGCACCCAGCACGCCCTCTGGGCGGAAGTCACGACTACCTAAACCATAGACCCCACTAAAGATTCGCGGAACTTCATCTGGCGAAAGGCTTGGTAGGTCTGCAAAAGCGTTGGTTCGGTGGTTGGTGGCGGCTTTAGACAAGGCGGTGCGGATGTCGCGGGCCATCGGGTTGTCCGAAGCGGTTTGGTCGTCCATCCGCTCTAGGACAATCACGTTCTTTTTGCCACGCAACGCTTCGATTACCGCTTTTTCTGGGAAGGGGCGGATCACGTTTAAGTGAATCACACCCACTTCTTCTCCGCGAGTGGCCTTGAGATAATCCACTGCGGCTTCCATGTTTTCAGCAGAACTGCCCAAGGAGATAAAAACGGTCTCCGCTTTTTCGCAGTTGTGCTGGCTTATCAGGCCGTAGTGGCGGCCCGTTAACTCGCCAAACTCTTTATAGGCGTCTTCTAAAAAACCTAAAATTTGTTCGGTAAAGTTATTTCGGCGAGCAATAACGCCGTTCATGTAATGCTCTTGGTTTTGGACCGAGCCCAACAATAAAGGGTTTTTTAGGTCCATTCCAATTGGGATTCGGCGGCGTTTAGGCCCAAAAAGTTCGCGTTGGGCCTCGGTGGGGCAATCAATCAAGTCGTCTGAACGGCCCAAAAATTCGCGGATCAGCCCGGCTTCGGGGATGCGGAAGGTGCGCTCTAAGTGGCTGGTTAAAAAACCGTCTTGAATGTTGATCCCAGGATTTAGGGATAATTCGTTGACCTTTCGCAAAATCATCGCTTGGTCTGAAGCCTGCTGGGCGTCTTTAGCAAACAGCATCGTCCAGCCCGTATCTAGCACCGTGTAAACGTCGTCGTGTCCGCAATGTACGTTTAGGGCTGACTTAGTCAAGGCCCGTGCGGCGATGTTTAGCACCATGGTACTCAACTTCGAGGGCGCATGATAGTAGGGTTCACTACCGTAAACCACTCCCTGTCCAGAGGTAAAGTTAACCACCCGTTTGCCGGTCACCGAAGCCGCAATCGACCCCGATTGAGCGGCATGCTCCCCTTCGGCCTCAAGGGCGATTTTAGCATCGCCAAAAACGTTGAGTTCACCTTGCGAGTAAGAATGTTGGAACAACTCACCCATTTCAGTCGAAGGGGTGATCGGATAAAAGATTCCGGCTTCCGCAATCCGCGCTTCAGTATAAAGCGCAACAAGGGTATTACCGTTGGTTGTGGTACGGGTACCGGGGTATTTTGGGCTGCTCATGGACTACCTGGGATGTGTCTGTTCCTGGGCGTTCCGCCAGAGTGGCGGAGGGCAAATCGGCTAGACCAGTCTATAGTCCCCCTCAAGGTAAAGTCAAACCAAAAGGGGCAACTACAGGACAGTTATTTAGGGTAGGGGTTGCTTAAACTACTGGAAAAGCCTGACCTTGTCGGCCCAGTTCACCAGTGGCACCCAATATAACCCTAAAAATACTAGAGGCAACGCGCAAAGAGACACAAAAACCACGGGCACCTTGGAACCCAAGGGGGAGAAGGTTCGAGCCTCTTGATCGATAATCATCACCTTTAATAGACTTACGTAGAAATAAAGGGAAACTACCGTAGAGATACCCGCGGCAAGGATCATCGGATAAAGACCTTTTTCCATGGCCACTTTAAAGAGATAAAATTTCCCCACAAACCCAGCAAAAGGCGGTATCCCTGCCAAGGACAAGGTGCAGACGGCAAAGGCGGTTACTAATAGGGGGTTGGATTTAACCGCCCCGTTAAAGGCAGAGATTTTATAGTCGTGATCTTGAGCCAAGTAAATAATGGCCATAAAGGCCCCTAGGTTCATCAAGATGTAAATGGGGATGTAAAAGAAAACCGCTTGGCGCCCATCGGTGTTTAACACCGCCACACCCATCATCAAAAATCCGGCGTGGGCTATTGAACTATAAGCCAGAAGACGTTTGATATCGGTTTGTTTAAGGGCGGCGAAGGAGCCAACCACCATGGTGACAATAGCCACAATCGACAACATCTGGGTCAAGGAATCGCCTTGTACCGGCAGATGGTCTGCAAAAAACCGCATCATCAAGGTCAAGCCTGCTACCTTGGGCGCGACCGACAAAAAGGCAGTAATCGGCGTGGGGGCGGCTTGGTATGCATCGGGGCACCAAAAATGAAACGGAACCGCAGCCACTTTAAAGGACATACCAGCCAAGGTAAAACCAATGGCGAGATAGTAAATAGGAGTCCCTACCGATTCACTCCCTAACCCGTTCCAGATATCGGCAAAGGTCAGACTGCCGGTCATCCCGAAGAGGAATGACATCCCGTAAAGCATAACCCCAGTAGCAAAACTGCCAAAGAGGATATATTTCATACTTGCTTCTTTCGAGGCCGGGTTTTTTCGGTTAAGAGCGACCAACAAGTAACTAGGAATCGAAACCATCTCAATGGCGATTACGGCCATTAAAAGGTGTGAGGCACTGGTCATAAACATCATGCCCAGAATCAAACAGCTAAGTAACCCGTAGTTCTCCCAGTCGTTTTCACGGTCCATTTCGTCCGAGAAATGGAGCATCACCACCACTAGAGCACTAACAATAAAATAGAGTTGGTTGTATAACCTAGAGAAACTATCGGTTTGGACCATCCCAAAAAAGAGGTCGTGACTTCCAGTTTCGCTCGCTTCTAAAGCTGCTGCTAAAGCCAGCATGGCAATAAAAATAGCGGTAGCCGGAAGCTTCTTGATCCCAGGGATGGTCTTTCCAAGGAAGAAAAAGAGCAATCCCAAAGACAGCACAAGGTGTGCTGGCAGGTGGGCTAGATGGGGTAGCGTGTTAAACATAATTCCTACCTCGCCAGAAGAAGCTCACTGATGTGGTTCATCGACTGCTCGAAAAAGACGATCAGGTTGTTTGGGAAAATACCGAGATAAACCACTATCACCAACAAGGGTACCAAGCTGGCAACCTCAATCACGTTTACATCTTTAAAATCGGCATACTTCTCGTTAACCTTGCCAAAAAAGACCCGCTGGTAACTCCAGAGCATGTACCCGGCTCCAAAGATGATCCCTAACCCAGCGATGATAGTGGCTACCTGATAAACCTTAAAACTACCTGACAAAATCAGAAGTTCTGAAACAAAGCCTGAAAGTCCAGGTAGGCCAATAGCCGCCATAAAGGCGAAGCTGGTCAGGGCGGCGAATTTAGGCATAACCGAGGCCATGCCGCCGAACCCGTCGATTTGGCGGTGGTGGGCGCGGTCGTAGATGACGCCTACCAAAAGGAAGAGCATGGCCGTGATGGTTCCGTGGTTAAACATCTGCAACATAGCACCGTTCATCCCCTGTGGGGTGGCTGCCGCCATGCCTAAGAGGATAAAGCCCATGTGGCTCACCGAGGAGTAAGCCACCATTTTTTTAAGGTCCGACTGCGCCAAGGCGCAGAGGGCCCCGTAAACGATGTTGATTACCGCCAGGACCACCAAGAAGGTTCTGAACCAGTGAAAAGCTTCGGGGAACAGGGTAAAGTTGATTCGAAGCATCCCGTAGGTTCCCATTTTAAGAAGCACCCCGGCCAGGATAACCGATATGGCGGTGGGCGCTTCAACGTGGGCGTCAGGCAACCAAGTGTGGAACGGGAAGATCGGCACCTTGATGGCGAAGCCCACAAACAAGACCACAAAGATCATCTTGGCAAATTCGACGCCAAAAATATCAGGGCCGTTGAAATGTCCACCCGCAGAAACTCGTTGCAAGATTTCGATCATGTCCCAAGTGCGCTGCCCAGGCGCGTAGTACCAAATGGCGATAAAGGCTAGGAGCATACCCACACCCCCAAAAAGGGTGTATAAAAAGAATTTGATGGCAGCGTAAACCCGCCTTGGCCCACCCCAGATTCCGATTAGGAAGTACATGGGGAAGAGCATAACCTCCCAAAATACGAAGAAGAGGATCAGGTCTAACGAGACAAACACCCCTAACATGGCGGTTTGCAGCAGTAAAAACATCGACCAGTATCCCGCTTCGTGTTTGGCTATGTTCCAGCTAGCTAAAACCGCCAAGACCCCAATTAACAGGGTTAGAAGGATCATGGTTACCGATAGGCCGTCGATGCCGATATAATATTCGACCCCAAGGCTTGGTATCCAAGTAGCCCGCTCAACGAACTGCATCTCACCTGGGTTGCTTACCCCCGGCATAGCCCGGTCAAAGCCGAGGATCAACGGCAACCCTATGACAAAATCGGCCAGAGTAACCGCTAGCGCTAGCCACTTGCCTTTGTCCTTGGGTAGCAAGAACAGAAGCGGGATGGGGATCAGGGGCAAAAAGACGACCCAGGATAGAAGATGACTCATCACAACCTCAGTTTGTTTGCGAGACCTTTGGTCCGTTGACTAGAGATAAACAATCCAAACGGTTAACACCGCCGCGAAAAACACCAGGGTAGCTCCTACTAAGGCTTGAATTCGCCCAGATTGGAGCAGACTAAAGCCTTTTCCTGTTGTTTGCGAGGCCCATGCGACCTCGTTGACCGCGCCGTCCACAATATGCTGGTCTAAAAACCCGGCTAAAATTCCTAAGCCACGTCCTACATACCCAGCCAAGTTCACTGCACCATCGACCACGTATTTATCGAAGTCACCCATAAAGGCGTAACACTTCTTCAGGGGGCCGACTACTACTAGGTCGTAAAATTCGTCCACATAGTACTTATTATTAAGCACTTTAAAGACCGCTTGTGGTCCTGCCCGGCTCATAAGGGCTTCGCGAGCCTTGGGATTAACCAAGTAAAGGTAATACGCCAAGAAGGCGGTCAAGAGGGTCCAAGTGACCGAACCCACCATCAAACCCACCTCTATCAACAAATCCCCATGTTCCTCGGCGTGGACCGGGGCGTGCTGTTCGCCGTCGATCGAGTCGGGCATTCCGTGGACCTGCGCCTCTTCCAGGTTTTTAACCACTGGGCTTAAGTATCTGGAAAAGCTGTAATCGCCGCCCATAAAGTCGGGGACGTTTAAGAATCCCAAACTTAGGGCCAAGGCTGCTAAAATCGCAATGGGCACAACGGTCCGCTTGGGCTGCTCGTGGCAATGTTCCCAAGTATGGTGATCCCCTTTGAATTCACCAAAAAAGGTCATAAAGACGGCCCGCCACATATAGAAGCTGGTCATCCCCGCGACAATAAAACCAACTAACCAAAGCCAAACACTTTCTTCAAAAGCCTTTTCTAGGATTTCGTCTTTAGAGAAAAAACCCGAGGTGCCAGGGAACCCCATAATGGCCAAAGTGGCGAAAATGAAGGCCCAGCCGGTAATAGGCATCTTTTTTAAGAGCCCACCCATCTTGCGCATGTCTTGCTCGTGGTGCATAGCGATAATCACCGAGCCAGAGCCCATAAACAGTGCAGCTTTAAAGGCGGCATGGGTCAAGAGGTGGAAGGTTCCTGCCGAGTAGGCACCAACCCCCATGGCTAAAAACATATAACCCAACTGGCTTACGGTCGAGTAGGCCAAGACCTTTTTAATGTCGAACTGGGCCATGCCAATGGTGGCCGAGAAAAAGCAGGTCAGGGCGGCGATAATCGCGATAAACTCAAGGGTAAAATGAGCGAGACTGTACATAAAGTACATCCGGGCGATCATATAAACCCCGGCGGTTACCATGGTGGCCGCGTGAATCAAGGCCGAAACCGGAGTCGGTCCGGCCATGGCGTCGGGCAACCAGACGTACAAAGGGATCTGCGCCGACTTGCCAATCGCGCCCACAAAGAAACAAAAGGCGGCGACCTCTAAAACCGGGAATCCCCAGAGCGTATATTGGGCCAGGGTATCCATGCGACCTTGTAATTCCCCGAAGCTTAAGGTCACCACCTCAAAGTTGGCCGCCGAGAAGAGGATCAAGGTAAACATTCCGGTTAAAAAACCTAAGTCACCAATGCGGTTGACAATAAAGGCTTTTCGTCCAGCATAGGCGTAGTCGGGGTTGTTAAACCAGAAACCAATCAACAAGTAACTACAAAGCCCTACCCCTTCCCAACCGAGGAACATAATCAAAAGGTTGTCGCCCAAAACCAAGAGCAACATCGCCCCCAAAAACAGGTTGATATAGCTAAAGAAGCGCCAGTAACTAGGGTCCTCGTGCATGTACCCCATGGAATAGACATGGATCAGGGTACCAATGCCGGTGATGATCATTAACATCATCGCCGATAAGGGGTCATAACGGAAGGCCCACTCGACCTGGAAATCAGCTACACTGACCCAGGGGGCCAAGTGGGATACAATAATCCGGTCTGTTGCTGGGCGAGCTATTAACTCGAAAAAACTACCAAAACTTATTAATGCAGCCAAACCGGGCATAGCACAACCTAAAACTCCCGTGGCAAACTCACCGATAGTAGCCTGAATTCGTTTGCCAAATAACCCAATGATTAGGGCTCCAACCAGCGGCAAAATGGGGACTAGGGGAATCATCGAGATCATCTAGCCCTCCAACTGGCTGAGTTTGTCTGCCGAAACATGGCCGAACTCTTTATAAACCGCAATGGCTATCCCTAAGGCCACAACTGCTTCGGCGGCGGCGATCAAGATCACAAACAACGCGAAAACCTGTCCGTCTAGGGGGTGCCCCTTGGCCGGACTGTAATAGGAAAAACCCATAAAGTTTAAGGCCGCTGCGTTCATTAGGAGTTCGACCCCCATCAAAATCGCAATTAGATTTTTTTTGACCACAAACATCATCGTGCCCAAAGCAAACAGGCCAGCGGAAATGGCTAGCACCAAAGAAAGGCTCATTCCTGTTCCCCCTTTAAAACCAAGTAAACCGCGCCCACCATAGCGATCAAGAGCAAAAAGGAGATCACCTCAAAGGGTAGCAAATAGTCTTTGAGTAAAAGTTTGCCCAGTTCTTTGGTAGTAGGGTCCAAATAATTGGTGCCCTTTAGGGGCCACTGGGTCTCTTCGAGTACGTAGTATAAAACACTAAAAAACGACACTCCCCCAATCATCGCCCAAACCCCTTGGAAGTTTAGGTTAGACCCAGAAGGTTGGCTAACATCAGCGGTTAGCATCGCTCCGAAGGTTAATAAAATTGCGACCCCGCCAGCGTAAACCATCAATTGGACCATGGCCACAAAGTCGCCGCCTAGGGTGACATAGACCCCAGCAACCGCGAAGAGGCAGAAAAACAGGGCAAAGGCGGCACGAATCAGGTTTTGATTCAACGCCACAATCCCGGCAGTGACTAAGGTCAGGCCCGAAAAAATCGCAAAAAAGACTGACTGTGTCATGCTTCCCCTTTAGGTTCAACTTTAGCCTTGGCTTCGGCGTCAGTTTTGGCTTTAGCGGCCTTTTTTTCGGCTTCTTCCGTTTCAATCTCTAAAGCGCGTGCTTCGTGTTTGGCTGCCTGTTCAGGGGTAACAAACCGCTCGACAAGCTCGGCCAAACTGCCCCGGTTCATCTCGAAGATCTTCGAATGGGCAATAGCTCCAGTCGGGCAGGGGATTACACAAAGTCCACAAAACATACACTTGCCAATATCAATATCAAAGCGGGTTGCCGCTCGGGTCTGGACTGCGGCTTTACCCGACTTACCGTTAAACTTGCGTTTGTCGCATTTGACGTTAGTAATAGCAATGCAGTCGATCGGACAGGCCTTCATGCAAATCAAACAAGCCGTACAAATATCCAAATCGACTTTTAGAATCCCACGATAGTTCTCAGGCATACCCGCCATGTTCCCCTTGTAGGTGGACTGGCGCAAGGACTCGCGGCTGCTAATGTCAACGTCTGGATATTCAACGGTTTGCACCTTCAAAAAGGTACTGGCTAGGGAGATACTCATCCCCTCGAACATGGTCTGCACCCCGCTGACGATTTGCCCGAAATAGGCTTTAAAGCTCAATCTGGGTTTCCTGTTCATGCGCCCTCCTCAGCCGTTTCGACTTCCTCGACCACTGCTGGCGGCGGGGCAATTTTGCCAGCGCGTTCGAGGGGGCCAATCTCGGTAGATAGCGTGTTGATCGGGATCAGTTGAATCTTGATGTTGTAGGCTACTCTTCCAGCAAACAAGAAAATGACCCCTAACACCGCCAGCGCCAACAGGTGTGAAACAATGGTTTGCATCGCCGGGCTGTCCCACGAGATCAAGATGTAAATCGCTTGCCCGAAAAAGGCCACCAGCGAAAGCGGTAGTAGGTATTTCCAACTGAAATCCATCATCTGATCAATACGGAAGCGGGGCAAGGTCCAGCGGAACCACATTAGCAAGAAAACCACTGACATGGTTTTTAGGACAAAAAGCCCAATCGAAAGGGGGATCATCCCGGCCATGGAAGGAGGCAATTGACCACCCCCTAAATAGACGGCGGTGGTAATCGCCCCAATCGCCCAAGTGGCCGCAAACTCGCCTAGGGTGAAGCAGGCAAAGCGGAAACCCGAGTATTCGGTAAAAAAGCCAGCGACCAACTCAGATTCGGCTTCTGGTAAATCAAAGGGAGCGCGGTTGGATTCGGCTACAGAGCCAGTCAAAAAGACTAAAAACCCGAGCAGCGCAAAGGGGTTGTCAAAAGCGGTCCAGTCCCAGGGCATAAAGCCTTGGGACTCAGTCAATGCCGATACTTGCAGGCTGCCTACAATCATAATTGCCGGTAGCAATCCCATGGCTACCGGAATCTCGTAGGAAACGATCTGGGCTGCGGCTCGCATCCCGCCGATCAAGGCCCATTTGTTGTTTGAAGACCAACCGGCCATTAAAATGCCGACAACCACTAAGGAGGTGATCGATATAAAATAAAGAATCCCGACGTTAAGGTCAGCCGCAATGGCGTGGGCTGGTCCCCAAGGAAGTACCGCAAAGGCCCCGGCCACACCGCAAACGATTAAAAAGGGAGCCATGTTAAATAAGAAGTGATCCGCTCCGTGAGGGTGGATATCCTCTTTTAACATCAACTTGATTCCATCAGCGAGCCACTGAAGCCAACCTCCAGGGCCAACCCGGTTGGGTCCGACTCGGGACTGCATCTTGGCGGCCACTTTGCGCTCGATTACCGAAACCACACCCGCATAAACGGCGATGAAGTTTATGGCCAAAAACCCAACTGCTCCGGCAAAAATAAATTTGGCGGCCAGCTCGGGGATTCCTACCGAAGTCAGGAGTTCGATGATCATGGCTTATCGGTCCAATTCGGGTGCAACAATATCCAAGGAGCCAATCACCGCCACTAGGTCGGCGATCAAGATACCCTTGGAGATTGCGGGAGTGATCGAAATTCCAGTAAAACTTCCTGACCTAATCTTTAAGCGGTAAGGCGAGGTTCCCCCGCTTGACTCAATAAAATAGCCTGTGTCTCCTCTGGGGGTTTCACTGCGTGAGTAGAAGTGGCCTTCTGGAGGTTTAATGGTGTTTTTAACCTTCGCTTGAATCGGGCCCTCGGGCATCATCTTGATGCATTGGCGAAGGATTTTGATCGACTCACGAACCTCTAAGATCCGCACCATAAAACGGTCGTAACAATCGCCCACTTCCCCGCCAAAACCCTCACCGACTGGTATTTCAAAGTCGAGTTCAGAATATACCGAATAAGGCTGGTCTCGGCGGACATCCGATTTAACCCCCGAACCACGAAGGTTCGGACCTACGAGGTTATAGTCAAAAGCCAACTCTTTAGAAATCGGCGCCAGATTAGCCATGCGATTGATAAAGATCCGGTTATAGGTACATAGCCGGTTCATTTGTTCCATTGCGGGATCAAAATGATTCAAAAACTCTTCTACTTTAAAAAGCCAGTTGCGAGGAATGTCGTAATTAACCCCGCCGATGGAGAGGTAATTATAGGTTAACCGCGCCCCGCTTACCATCTCAAGGAGGTCGTTAATATATTCGCGTTCGCGCAAGAGTTGGATAAAGGGGGTGAAGGCTCCCATGTCCATATCCGTGGTGCCGATAGCGATCATGTGGCTCGATATCCGGTTGAGCTCACCTACCATTACCCGAATAAATTCAGCGCGCCGCGGCACCTCCACTGCGATCATCTTTTCCACGGCCATCACATAGGCCCAGTTGGAGTTCATTGCGCAAAGGTAATCTACCCGATCAGTAAAGGGAACAATCCCCTGCCAGCTCAAATGTTCAGTAATTTTTTCGATAGAGCGGTGCAGATAACCCACATCTGGCTCGCAGCGGTGAATAACCTCGCCATCGGTATCGATGATAAACCGGATTACCCCATGGGTCGAAGGGTGTTGGGGACCCATGTTGATGGTCATCAATTCTGTTCTGAGCTTGCCCATGCCTTTAATCCTTAACTCAACTTGAAACTTTCGGCGATCTCCGAAGGTTTGTTGTCGATGTCTTGATACTGGGTCGGAATCACGTAATCTTTGCGTAGTGGGTGCCCTTCCCAATCTTCGGGATTCATAATCCGCCTTAGGTCGGGATGCCCTTTAAAGCTAACCCCTAAAAGGTCCCAGGTCTCTCGTTCTAGCCAGTTAGCTGCGTTCCAAACACTAACCACCGAATCCACCTCTGGTGCAGAGCCCAAAGCCTCTATAACCACCACTAATTGGTGTTTTAGACTGTGGCTTAAGAGGTGATAATAAAGTTTAAAATGTTCCCCAGTAGTTTCGGTCTTTGGATAATGGCTAGCGGTTTGGCTGGCCAAACATTCAAATTTAAGCTCTGGGTCGCTTTTGCAAAGCTTCATTAGCTCGGCCAAGTCATGGGGCTCTGCCTTAATGGCTAGGTCGCCCGCCCCGCTTTGCAGCTCAAGCCGCAGTGCCGGGGCTTGGGCTTTAAGTCGCTCTAAGATTGCGTTTGTATCTAAGCTCATAGGTTCACTTCTGTTTGCGCAGGTAACGCTCGGCTTTGATCTTTTTTTGGATCTCGATCAACGCAGAGGTGAGCGCCTCGGGCCTTGGAGGGCAACCGGGCAGATAAACATCTACCGGAATTACCCGGTCCACACCATGCAAGACTGAATAACCCGACTGAAACAGTCCACCCGTGTTCGAGCAACTGCCCATCGAAATCACATATCGAGGCTCGGCCATTTGGTCGTAAAGGCGTTTAACCCGGCTGGCCATCTTAAGGGTTACCGTTCCGGCAACAATCATTAAGTCTGACTGTCTGGGTGAAGCACGGGGGACCGAACCGAAGCGGTCCAGGTCGCCACGAGGGCCACCGGTTTGCATCATTTCAATCCCGCAGCAAGCCAAGCCAAACAACATGTAAAACAGAGAATTGGCCCTGGTCCAATTGAGCGCTTGATCAAGAGTAGTCAAGACAATGCCGTCTGACTCGAAACTGTGTAAGAGGTTGTTCATCTTCTTATTCCCTAGGCGACGTGGGCCGTTTTACCTGCTCACGAATCCAATCCAGACCCCCTTCGCTCCAGGTGTAAACAAAGGCAACCGTCAGAATCAATACAAAAATCGCGATTTCTACAAAAGCCATCAGTCCCCAACCATCTTGGGTTAGGTCTTTAAAGACAGCAGTGACTGGATACATAAACGCGATTTCCACATCGAAGATCACAAAAACCAATGCGACCAAGTAAAACCGTAAGTTATACTGTCGGTAGCCAGAGCCCACCGGCTCTTCGCCGCAGTCATAAGGCATCTTCTTGGCATCGTAGTTGTTATGTGGGCTAAGGAGCAACTGCACAAGCAGGTTGCCAGCGACGAAGCCCGCCATCACGATCAAGAAGGTTAAAGCCACCCCGAAGTTAAACAGCATAATCAGGTCTGGTATGGGCCTAAGGCCGTCCGGTCTGGATTTCCGGGTAACCCACAAGGCGTAATTCGAGCCAACGCTACCCAAAAAAAAAGAGTTTGGCAAACTCTTGTGCAGTCTTTTTGTTAACTTTTTTAGCAGTGCTGATATTTCTGATTATTAGAATATTCTAACTTCCAAAAATAATCAGCGGTGGATGTTTTCTTTAAACGGGGAACGACCTGAGAGGCATTCCTCGCAAAACAAGGAACGATCAGCCCCTAGCGCGCGGTAAAGCCCCTCGATGGACAGATAGGCAAGCGAATCAGCCCCAAGGACTTGGCATATCTGCTCGTTAGTTTTACCAAAACTGATTAAGGTCGAAGGGTCTTTGGTTTCGATGCCATAATGGCAGGAATGGTTGTAAGGGGGGCAGGGGATCCGCAAATGCACTTCTTTGGCTCCCGACTCATAAAGGGAGCGAACCAATAACTTAGCGGTAGTCCCCCGCACAATCGAATCGTCAACCACCACCACCCGTTTGTCCTTCACCACGTCTCTTAAGATCGAGTACTTCATCTTAGCCAAGGCGATCCGGTCCACGGCGTTGGTTGTAAAACTTCGCAGTCCGCCAGTCGAGGGCTCTTCTAAAATAGCGATGGAATAAGGCATGCCGGAGGCTTTTGAATAACCAATCGCCGAAGGGATACCCCCTTTGGGCACGGCGGTTACTATATCGGCCTCGACCTTAAACTCTTTGTATAATTCAGCACCCATTCGCTCGCGAATCTTCTGGAAAGATTCACCCCGCTGTAAACTATCTGGACGGGAAAAATAGATCGACTCAAAAACGCAGCCAATCTTGTCGGCTTCACGGTCTGCAAAAAAGGTATTGGTAACTGGCCCCACGTCGTTAAAACATAGGATTTCGCCAGGGCCCACCTCGCGGTGGAAATAGTCGCCAGTCGATTCGGGATAGCGAACTAAATCAAATCGCTGGATCAGATCGAACGAGCAGGTTTCCGAAGATATCGCCCGGCAGACATGGCCGTTTAATTTAAATTCGGCGAAATGCAAGGGGCGAATCCCTTGGGGGTCCCTAAAGGCGTAAATATTCGGGTCATCTTCAGTCATCACCATGGCTGCATAGCCACCCTTGACCAAGGTCATAACCTCTGCAATGGCTTCAATCATGTTTTTGCCCGCCAGCCGAATCTGGACATTAATCAAAGAAGCCAAGATTTCAGCGTCGTTTTTAGCGTAAACCTTTACCTTCCGTTCGGCCAGATATTGGGCAAGTTCATCAACGTTGATCAGGTCCCCGTTGGTGACAATGACCATCCGCCCCTGCATCGACTGGGCCCAGTGGGGGTGAATCTCTCTGGGGGACTTGGAGCTATTGCGAGTCGAATAACGGGTGTGGGCAATAAAGCGGTTGCCAATAAACTTCTTCAGTTTATCAGGGTCAATCACCCGGCTTGCCCGCCCTATTTCCTTGACCGTATCAATACAATCCGGTCCTTCCCCAATCAACCCGGCAACACCGGTGGCGTCGTGGCCCCGATGCTGCAAACTGGCAAGGATAGTGGGGAGGATTTGTTTTGCTTCTGGGTGGCCGGTAAAGCCAAATACACCACACATATGCGTTCCTTTAGGAAAACCCCATTTTGGCACAAACTACGAGCAAAGCAACTGCAAAATTGTATTATTTAATTTAATATTATCAAATAAATAGCCAAAACCCAATTGCCTTCCCTATTTGACCCAAGCTGGTCAAGGTGTATAGAAGTTGGTTAGGCTATAAAAAACCTAAACCAAAAATTACAAAAATGAGACCGAATCCCTACGAAGGAAGAACCATCCTCCAATCTGCTTCGGCAACCCGCACCGGGGGAGCCATTGCCCGATATTTTTTGGCCAATGGAGCCAGGGTTTATCTTAACTATTACACCAATGATCAAGGAGCCCTGGCGCTGGCGAAGGAATTTGGCACAGAGCGAGCGATCCCCCTGCAAGGAGACGTGACCGACCCAGAATCAGTAGCCCAGCTTTTTGCTCAAATCAAAGCTCGAAAAACGGGGCTCGACGGTTTGGTTAATGTGGTCGGGGATTACCATGAGCAGCCGATCTTGGAGACCAGCTATGAAGACTATAAAAAAAACCTAACCAACAACTTGGATTCGGTTTTTTTAATGTGCAAAGCGGCGCACCCATTTTTAAAGGGGTCAGCGTCACCGAGGATTGTAAACTTTGGCTACGCCATGGGTGACCGGGTGACCTCCGCCAAAGCTTGGGCCTATCATGTGGCTAAAATGGGTGTGATTAGTTTGACTAAAAGTATGGCCAAACAATGGGGGCCGGACGGAATTAGTGTTAACGTGATCAGTCCAGGGACCTTGGCCAACAGTATTGTTATGGAATCCGAAAGCCCTGAAGATTACATTCCCCAAGGCCGCTTTGGCGAATACTCCGACCTTTGGCCTGTATTTGATCTGATTTTTCGAGCAGATTCCACCTATCAAACGGGTAATAACTTTGTAATCTCCGGCGGCTACGCCCTCTAGCTAGTGAGGAAAGCCGTCGTATTTTAGCTGCTTAAACGGCATGCCAAACCCTTCGAGCGTATATACCGCCTTGGGGTTGGCAAGACTAAAGATGGGGCCGGAGGTGACCTCGCACTGCTCAAGGAGAAGGTCCAACTGCTCCTCTAAGCTTGGTTCGGGACCGGCTAGACCCATTAATAAGCCCGCAGAGGCCCGATAAAATTCTTCAACCCAAAAAGCGTCGTTGTTCATCGCCCCTCTTGGTTGGCGGTCAGGTACAATCCAAGTTTAAACCAAACCTTGTTTAAGTCGCAAGCAAAAATAAATTTTATTGAAGCTGCCAGTTTAAACTATCTCCCGCGCAGAAGGGGATCAGTTGGCCTTGGGCATAGGGTAGTTGGGTGGGTACTTGGTGGGATTTCTTCACCAAGGTGATTTGGCCATCATTGGGTGCAAGTCCATAAAATTGGGCCCCAAAGCTAGAGCAAAAATCCTCAAGCCGGTCCAATGCGTTTACCTTTTCGAACGCAGTAGCATAAAAGGCCATCAAGTCCCGACCTGTATAGACCCCGGCGCATCCACAAGCAGCCTCTTTCGCCAACTTGGGATGAGGCGCTGAATCAGAACCCATAAAAAACTTGGGGTTGCCCGAAATGGCCGCTTCGACCAAGGCCCTTCGGTGTTCCTCCCTTTTTGCTACGGGAAGACAGTAGTGATGCGGGCGAATCCCGCCCACTAATAGATCATTGCGGTTAAGCCAGAGATGGTGGGCGGTTAGGCTAGCCGCCAGATTAGGTCCAGAGGCCTTGATAAACTCGACCCCCTCCTTGGTGGTTAGGTGTTCTAACACTATTTTAAGGCCAGGAAACCGGTCCCTTAGCGGGGCTAAACGGGTTTCGATAAACACCTTTTCTCGGTCAAAAATATCCACCTCGGGATTGGTAACTTCACCATGGATACAAAGGATCATTCCCCTTTTTTCCATTTCTTCAAAAACCTTATAGCCTGCTTCAATCTTAGGAAGACCATAAGCGGAATTGGTGGTAGCCCCTTGCGGATAAAGCTTGAAGGCCTTAACAAACCCGCTGGCTTGGGCGGCGGCGACCGAATCTTTGGGGGTTTCTCCGGTTAAATAAAGGGTCATCAAAGGTTCAAAGGTAAGCACCGGTGGCAAGGCGGCCAGAATACGTTCCCGATATTCACGGGCCTCGGCGACGCTGCGTATGGGTTCGGGCAGGTTTGGCATAACCAAAGCACGGGCGCATTGGCGGGCAGCGTGGGGCACGGTGGTTGCCAGCGCGGTGAGGTCGCGCAGGTGTAAGTGAAAATCGTCTGGGCGGCGGAGGCTTAGGCTAACCATCGGCAAGTTTAAGGTTAATCTCCTCGATTGCGCGGGCAGCGTCTTCCCGGTGCACGTAGAGTTGGGTGATTAAAATACGTTTTTCTCTAGTATCCAACAAATCTGAACGGCTTGCCAAGGGCAGGGCTCTGGTTTTACCAAACTCGGACTGGATTACCATAACCGTGCCTTGGTTCACCTGTCCCTCGATCTGGCTAGAATATTGATTCGAAGACCGGACCACAAAGGATTCGATTCCAGCGCGGTTTATGATTTCTTCAACCATTACCAAGCGGGCGAGATCTGCGGTGTCTTCTCCGACCACACGCAAAATATTCTTGGCTTTTACCCGCCCCAAAATCCGGCTAGACCACTTTTTATGGCTGACCTGGGCAAGGGCTTGGCGCAATCGGGATTCAGTAAAACCCAAAAATTGCTCTAAACTGCCATCGACCTCTATCTCTAATTCTTTGTCCACAAAGGCGCGGGTTAGATAGTGACTAAAGGCCCCCAAGGTTTTGTGAAAATAGATCTGCTGGAACATATGGATCCGAGAAAGCAGAAAATTTTCGTAGGTGGGCACATCTTCTTCCTTAAGGCTCAAAAGAAACCAACCTGCTTGGTCCTCTTTGTAAACCGCCATAGCGCCGATCAAACGGTCCAAGTCGAATTTACCGTAAGGCACCCCTGCGTTGTAGGCATCGCGCAACAGATAATCCATACGGTCCACATCAATCTCCCCGTTAATTAGCTGGCATAAAAGGGGATAAATTAAATGTCGTCCGTCTTTGGCTTTGAGTTGGTCAGAGGGCTCGTGTTTTTTCGATAAAATCGACACCAAATCGCTGGCTTCCTCTCTGCTGATCAAGCCTCGGGATTCTGCGAGATGATGTATAATAGCATGGGAGTAGTCTTCATGGGTTGCTTGCCGATTTGGGTCATCAAGTAAAAAATCGGGCATTGGCAACTGACCTAACCTTGGCAGAACGGCCTCGGCGGCGTGGGAAAAGGGAGGGTGTCCTACATCGTGAAGCAGGGCGGCAAAACGCAGTAAACTCCGAGCGTAATTTAGCTGTTCTAGGTTATAATCAGCCCTTAGATCATAATTGTTGCCCTTGCAAAGCTGGTCGAAAACTCGTCCAGCCAAGTGGGCTGTGCCTAAAGAATGGGCAAAACGGGTGTGGGTCGCTCCTGGGAAAACGAGGCCAGCAAAACCCAACTGGGTTATCTGGCGGAGCCTCTGGAAAAAGGGGGAGTCAATCAGCGCCATTTCACGCGCAGAAAATTCCATGCTGCCATGGATCGGACAGCGTACAATATGCCGTTTATCCACGAACAACCTCACCTCCCCAAGGCGCTGGCCTAGGGAACCAATTCCAGATCAAAATGGGCCACAAGCAAAACAACCCTAACTCGCGCCCTATTCTTTTAAAACGGCCTAAACCCAAGAGCTTGATTCCACAAAGCCTTTTCCCCGGCGAGTCCTGATTGCTCACGGCAAAGACCAGTTCGAGTAATAAGTAACTAAGCAAGGGCGGCCAAGCCAGGGGGCCAACCCAATGTATAACCGCCAAGTGCAGCACTAAAGCCAAGGCCCAATCTAGTAAACGGGCTAAAATTCGCAGCCCTATCACAAAAAATCTCCGGCTACTAAAATAGCTTCTTGCCCGGCCTGTTTGGCCGAATTGCAAATATCGCTAAGACTGCCTTCTAATTTGCTCGATAATAGGTGTATAAGTAATCCCAGATTGACCCCGGTGATCACTTCTAGTCGGTCTTTTTGCAGAAATGGCAAAAGGAGATTCGAAGGGGTCCCGCCAAAAATATCGGTTAAGGCGATCACTCGGTTGCCTTCGGGGATCGCTTTGATCGCTTGGTTGACCTGACCTGCGTATTTAGCGTTGCTCCCCTTTAAAGCGAGACAGACCGCCTGCACGTTAAGGGGGCGCTCTAACATCATTTGGGCCACAGAGACCAATTCTTGGGCTAAGGACCCGTGGGTGATCACTAAGAGGCTAACTTCCATTTAACCCTTTGATTGTTCTGCCAAAAATTGGTGAACTGCTTGTGGACTTTCCAGATTTAACAGTGAGTCAATAACCGCCGAGTCTTTGGCAAATCGGGCGATTTTAGCCAGTGCCTTTAGATGGGTATTGGCGGCTTCGATTGGGGCCAATAATAGAAAAAAAAGTTGCACCGGTTTTTGATCAAGCGCCTTAAATTCAACCCCGCCTGGGGCGCGGCCAAAGGCCATAATTAACCGGTCTGCCTGCTCGGTTTTGCAGTGCGGAACCGCGATGCCTCCACCTATACCCGTAGTTGAGAGGTTTTCGCGCTCAATTAACACCGAAACAATTTGGTTTGGCGCAGCAAAGGGATGAGACTTAGATGCCAAGCGGACCAAAGCTTCTAAAACCTCAATTGGGGAATCGGCCTTTAAGTTCAGGTCGATGGCAACAAGCGCTAAGGAATCTGCAAAATGCATAGGTTAACCAGGGATAATAAGGGGCTTTAAAGTCTTAGGATATTGGCGTCTTTGGTGAAGCTCTAAGAGCCCCGTCTCTAAAGCCAGCTTGTCTTCTGGGTAGGTCACCCCCATCCAATGCTCCTCGCAAGGTAGCAAGGTAATTTGGGCTTGATTGGTTTTTACTAGATTATCTATGGGGCTGGTTATATAATACTCGGACTTAAGCTCTGCCCCACGGGTTTGTAAAAAATGGTTAAAACCCAATTCAAGGGTTTGAAAAATCAGCGGGGTAAACCCCCAAAAGTTCATCGAAACCGGGGTGTTATGGGACAGAGGACGGGGGTGATCTTGGCTAAAGTCGTAGATCTGCTCCTGTTCATATCTAATCTGGGTATGTTCTTCAAGGGAGACCAACTGGTCATCCTCTTGAGCACAAATCCCTCGGCTGACGGTGCCGTGTGGGGAGAGGGTGTTTTTTAGTGGGTAGCCAAGCAATGCGTAACGAGCTTCAGTCGGGGTTCGCTTGCGCAACCAATCCCCCATGATTTGATAGGCTTTGGCCCCATAAAAATCGTCGGCATTAATAACCGCAAAGGGCTGGGTAATTTCGTCTTTGGCGCAAAGTACCGCTTGGCCAGTGCCCCAAGGCTTAATCCGGTCTTTTGGAGGGGTAAAACCACCTAATTGTTGCGCTAAGGTTTGGTGGGCATAGGTGATTTCGATAAGGTCTTGGTAGGGGCTAAGTCGGCTTAAAAAAGCTTCTTCTAGTTCTGGGCGGATCACCAAACAAACCTTGGAAAATCCGGCTTGGGCCGCGTCGTACAATGCATACTCGATTAACGATTCCCCCGAGGGGCCAAAATTGCCCAATTGTTTGGTGCCGCCGTAGCGGCTACCAATCCCCGCAGCTAAAATCAAGAGTTGGGGGCCTGGGTTCATCAGTTGGGGGCTCCGAGCAGTTTGCATTCGCCCAAAGAGCCAGGGCGACATACGCGCCCGTTTGTCCAGGTAGCGCCAGAAAGATCGGCGTTTTTTAAATTAGCCCCTTCTAAACTAGCCCCAGTGAGGTCGGCTGATACCAGGGTGGCCCCTTCTAGGTTGGCTTTGGTTAGGTTGACGTTTTCCAAAAAGACCCCGGTCAGGTTGGCCTTGGTCAGGTTCGCCCCGATTAAACTAGATCCGTTTAAGTTGAACCAAGCTAAAGAGGTACCCGAAAAATTGGCATAAGGCAGACTACAAGCTTTGCACTTTTTTTCTGCAAACAGTTTAGTGATGGTTTCAGTTAAACAGCGACTCTTGGAGCCAGGCGCGCATACCACCCCATCAGGCCACAACGCTCCAGAAAAATCGGCACCCTCTAGGCTGGTAAAGGAGAGGTCGGCGTTGACTAGGTTGGCTTGGGTAAGATCCGCGTTGTCCAAACGTGCCCCGGTCAGGTTGCTTCGGCTTAAATTTGCCCGATATAAATAAGACTCCGCAAGTTCAACCTTTTCTAGGTTAATCGCCGACAGGTTTGCATAGGGCAGACTGCATTTGGCGCAGGTTTTTTGCCCAGAGGTTTGTTGAACATTTTTAGTGATACAAAACCCCTGGCTCCCAGCCAGACACTTTAGCCCGTTAATCCAGGTTGCTCCGGTTAAGCGGACATTGGCAAAATCGACCTCTTCGAACACCGAAAGGTTTAGATTTGAATTAGAAAAGTCGGTGTCTTTAAAGGCAACCTTGGTAAAAATCCCCTTGGAAAGGTCTGAATCCGTAATTTCTGCTTGTTGAAAATTAGCTTCTGTGAAATTGGATTCAGCTAAACTAGCCCCTTCGATGCGCACCTCTTCCAGGTTGGCGTGCTGGAAATTGGTTTTGCCAAACTTGACCTTAGCGAAGCGGGTTTTTTTAAGTTTACTGCCTTCAAAATTGCTGTCAGTTAAGTCTGAGCCAGAAAAGTCGGAGTTGATCAATTCGGCTTTGGCAAAATTGGTCCCTGGAAAGGCCCCCCCCTTGAAGTTACTGTCTTTGATCTTGGCGCTCTGCAAATCGAGTGCTGGTTTTTGGATGCGGATCAAAACGCAGCCGTCGCAGGTTTTTTTAGAAAGCAGGTCGAACCAAGCCTGGGTAAGGCACATACCTGTTGAACCGGCCAAACATTTCTCCCCATTGATCCAGATCGCGTCTTCAAGCTTGACGTGATTCATGTTGATTTTGTTGATCTCGGCACCAGTAAGGTTGGCTTTGGTCAGGTTCGCCTCGGTGAAGTTAACCTCCTCAAGGTTGGCGTTAACTAAAACCGCTTTGTGCAGATTGGAACCTTTAAAGTCACTGCCCTTTAAAAAAGCCCCTTGCAAATAGGCCTCTTCTAGCCATGCGTATGGCATAGCGCAATCTTTACAGTTCTTTTGGTTGGAAATTCGCTCCAGATTGAGGGTAATACATTTGCCGAAACTGCCCTTTTTACACTTTTCCCCGTTGGGCCAGGTGGCGTTTTCGAAGTAGGTTTGGGTGTAATTTACCTCGGTTAGGTCGGCGTTGGTAAGGTCGGCGCCCATCAGGTTGGCCCGACTTAGATTACTTCCGCGCATATTTGCGCCAGCCAGCTCGGCGTTTTGCATGGCGGCGTTGGTCAGATCACAATTGTTGCAGACCTTTGACGCCAAAAGCTTGTCCAGATCAGGCTGCTTAAAGGCCCATAGCCCGCCAGCACTGGCAAACAAAACACCTAAAAAAAGGGCAATCTTTTTCATAAACCGGTCTCTGGGATATAATTAGACAGGTTATTCCCTTTTTTGCGCTAGAGCAAGGGTTCGAGACAGATGGATCAGAGGATTTTTAACCCGCCTCTACCTTCGGATTTTGCGGCGTCCAAGGCTCGCTTCACTCGCTCCACCAATTCGGAAGAGTCTTGTTTGAATCGGGCGATTCCGATGGTTACAGATAACTTTAGCCCCCCTTCGACCTCCAACTCGTCGGTTTGTTTTTGGATCCGTAGGGCAATCATTTCGGCTGCGTCCAAATCGGTTTCGGGCAGCAACATCATAAAACGATCTGCTTCCCAGCGGCAGGGTAGGTCGTATTTCCGGGTGACCTCGCCCAATAGTTGGGAGTAGGTCTTTAAAGCGACCTCGGCCAGCTCTTCGCCAAAGGTTTCGATTACGTCTTTGAAGTGATCTAGGTCTAGCATCAAGACCGTACAGGGATCGTCGGTTCCGGCGTTGATTCGGGCCGCCAAACGCTCCAAAGTTACCCCGAAGTGGTTCTGATTAAAGAGATTTGTCAGGGGATCAAGCGAGGCCCTACTTTTTTCTTCTAGTGATTTAAACCCCTCTTCAATGGTTTCTAGGAGTAGGGTTAGGTCGCAGGGCTTGGTCAGATAGGCATCGGCACCGACCTGGCGTCCTTTTTCAATCTCTTCGGCCCCTTGGTGGGCAGAAAATAGCACTATGTAAAGCAAAGGATGGTGCGAACCTTGGCGCAATTCCCGGCAGACTTCAAGCCCATCTTGCCCCGGCATGTTGCGGTCTAAAAGCAGAATGTTGGGGAGATGTTCATCTACCTTTTCTATGGTTTCATAGCCGTCGGCGGCTTCGAAAAGTTCGTATCCACGCTTTGCCAGAAACTGGGTTAGCAGGACTCGAACGCTCCGCTCGTCGTCGGCGATAAGGATTCGGTTGGTTATTTTTTGAGTTTTCAAGACCTTCTCTTTGAAAAACAGACAGGGAACGAATGTTTCAGGAACTGCCACGACTGGGCTTTTTAGGCAAGAATTTTTTATTCTTATTGCTCAGGCTCGACGGGAACGGAACCTTTTAAAAAACGCAGAGTTTCTATGTATCCCGCCAGTTCACCTAGCTTTCCGATTAAACTAGGGGTGCGCTCAATAAAACGGGTCAACTGGGTCCTAGAATAACCAAGCTCCTTAGCTAAGGGAGCCAACTCACCGAAATGAGCCCCATATCGGTCCATTAAATAACCGATATAGATCGAGTAAACTGGATTTTTTGGGTTGATCCTTAATTCGGCAGTTCCTAGATAAGGAACAATCTCTTCAGGTGGGCTACTCATCAAGGTCCTAAACTCGCTGCCTTTTGTTAAGTCTAACGCAATCGCCAGTCTCAATTTTTTCAGAGCGCCCAAGCGGTTAGTCGCCTGGGAACGGGTCCCGCTCTCGGTAACCAAGAGGTCTCCTAAGGTTAGGCGAACCGCATTTTCGGTTTTATTTTTTTTCTGCCCCCCCTTGCCGGTAGATTTGTAACGGCTTTCCTCGGCTAATTTTAATAGGGCTGTATCGGGCATACGAAGATAAACCAACCAGTTGTCTGGGTTGTAAAGGGCGCGCTTACTCATAAAATTTCTGGATTTGGGTTAGTAGTTCAGGTTGGAGTGGGCCTGGGGGCACCCAATGGATATTTTCTAAACTTTTACACCAAGTGAGTTGCTTTTTAGCATAGCGGCGGGTTTGGGTTTGAAGCTCAACAATCATCTGTTCTTTGGAAATTTGGCCCTTTAAATATTCGACCGCTTGTTTATATCCAATCGCTCCCATGGCGGGCAATTCGGGCTTATACCCGGCGTTAAGTAAGGATTCGGTCTCGGCGACTAATCCTGACTCAACCATTTCTATGGCTCGTTGATTTATTCTTTGATAAAGCTCCTCGCGAGGCCACTCAATCCCAATAAAAAAAGTTCGGTAGGCAGGTGCGCAGCGGGGATAACTGTCGATCGAGCGGCCAAAGGCTAAAAACACCTCAAGCGCCCTTGTCACCCTCGCTTGGTCATTGGGGTGCAGGCGCTCGGCGACTTGGGGGTCTAGGCGTTTTAATTCTTCATACAAAGGGGCCACCCCGGTTTGGGTTAAACGTTGGTAAAGGTCGGCCTTGAGTTCTGGTGGGGCGGCAGGGGCAGGGGGCAGGCCAGCGGTCAAGGTTTTAATATAGAGGTGCGTACCCCCAAGAACCAAAGCGGGCTTTTTCTTTAACTCAAGCTCTGCGAAAGCGGACCGGGCCAGGGTGACAAACTGGCCCACGTTGTAAGGCTGATCGGGGTTTAAAATATCGATCAAATGATGGGGCACCAAGGCCCGCTCTGCCCGACTAGGCTTGGCTGTGCCAATGTCCATGCCCCGGTAAATTTGCATGGAGTCGGCAGAAATAATCTCTGCCCCTAAGGCCTGGGCCACCTCTAACCCCAAGGTGGTTTTGCCGCTCGCAGTGGGGCCTAATATCGCCAGTAAAACGGGCAGTTTAATGATGGCTTGCCGGGATTTCAACACCAAAGCCGTCACTGGCTGCCAAAGGTGGCACCACACTGCTAACCAAGTCTTGTTCATCGACTGTCTGGGGCTCACGCTCTAAGGCGAGCCGAAGCACCTCGCGCACATGGCGCAGCGGCTTAACCTCAATGCCTTCGGTGATCTCTTTGTCGATCTCAGACAGGTCCTTTTCGTTTTCAAGGGGAATCAGCACCATCTCCAATCGATTACGCTTGGCCGCCAAGAGTTTTTCTTTAAGGCCCCCAATCGGCAAGATCTTGCCTCGTAAGGTAATCTCGCCCGTCATGGCCACCGTTTTCTTAATGGGTATGCCTGTCAAAGCAGATACCAAAGCAGTCGTAATAGCGACCCCTGCCGAAGGTCCGTCTTTAGGGGTAGCCCCTTCGGGAACGTGGACGTGAATGTCCAAGTCAGCGAAAACCTTGGCGTAAATACCCAAAGAATTGGCGTTAGAGCGGATAAAGCTAAGGGCCGCTTGGGCGGACTCTTTCATTACCTCGCCCAACTTGCCGGTTAATTGAATTTTACCTGTGCCTTTCATCACGTTAACCTCAATGGTTAACATCTCCCCCCCCACCGAGGTCCAGGCAAGGCCATTAACAATCCCGACCTCGTTGTTTTTGTCGATATGGTCGTCGTCGTATTTGCGAATCCCTAGGTACTCGTTTACCTTAGTCGGGGTGACTTCGATTAGTTCCCCTGATTGTACTTTGACAATTTCGGTGACCGCTTTGCGGCAGACCTTGGCGATTAACCGCTCTAAGCTTCTCACCCCAGCCTCGCGGGTGTAATAGCGGATTATTTCTAAAACCCCTTCTTTAGGAATCAGTACCGGTTTATCGGCGAGCCCGTTTTCTTCCTTTTGGCGAGGGACCAAATAGCGCTCGGCGATTTTTTCCTTCTCTACCTCCGAATAACCGGAGAGGTCGATGATCTCTAGGCGGTCCACCATGGGGGCGGGAATGTCGGCCTTGTTGTTGGCGGTGCAGATAAACATAACCTTGGACAGGTCGTATTCGACCTCAAGGTAATGATCCATAAACTCTTTGTTTTGTTCTGGGTCTAAGACCTCTAAAAGCGCCGAGGCCGGGTCTCCCATATGGCTTTGACCCATCTTGTCGATCTCGTCTAAGAGCATCACCGGATTGTTGGTCTTAGCCTTCTTCATCGACTGAATTATCTTTCCAGGCATGGCACCAATATAGGTCCTCCGGTGCCCGCGAATCTCGGCCTCGTCGCGCACCCCGCCTAAACTAAGGCGCACAAATTTCCGCTCTAACGCGCGGGCAATACTCCTGGCCAAGGTGGTTTTACCCACCCCTGGAGGGCCGACTAAACAAATAATGGGGCCCCTTAGATTGCCCACTAGATTGGCCACAGCGATGTATTCGATAATCCGCTCTTTTACTTTATCTAAACCATAGTGATCCTCATCTAAGATCGCTTGGGAATGTTCAACCGAGAGGTTGTCTTGGGTTTGGACCTTCCAGGGGACGGTGACCAACCAGTCGATAAAGGTGCGTACAATGTTGGCTTCCGAAGACATGGGGGGCATTTGTTTGAGCTTTTTAAGCTCCTTTAACGCCACTTCGCGAGCCCCTTCGTTCATCCCAGAGGTGCGGACTTTTTCTTCGTATTCCTCAAATTCCTCTTTGGCGTCTTCAGAGCCAAGCTCCTTTTGAATCGCCTTCATTTGTTCGTTGAGGTAATATTCTTTTTGGGTTCGCCCAATTTGGCCTTGGACCCGTTCCTTAAGCTTTTGTTCTAGTTTTTTATGCTCTTCTTCTTCAAGCATCCGGGCGTAAACCATCTCTAAGCGTTTTTTGTCGTTAAGTTCGTTTAGAAGGTCTTGCTGGCGCTGGATCTCTAGGGTCAAGAGCGGGGCGATCAGATCGGCCATTTCACCGGGAGAATAGTCGCCTGATAGAATCTTTTCTGCCGAATCAACCCCTTTGGTAACCCGCTTGAGGAAGTTTTTAAGTTCGTCTTTGACCGAGCGCACCAAGGCAACTGTTTCTAAGTCGCGGGCAGGCAGACAAACCAGCTTTTCGACTTCAGCAGAATAAGCGGTACTTTCTAAATCGACTTTCAGCCTTTTTCCACGGGCCTTGGCTTCAAAAAGCGCTTTGATGGTGCCGTTGGGCAGACGCATGATCTGCAAAACCGTACCGACGGTGCCGATCTGGTACAGGTCTTCGTTGCCCGGTTTTTCGATCATCGGGTCTTTCTGCGCAACCACAAATATTTCTCGATCCCCGGCCAAAGCCTCTTCGAGCGCCTCAATAGACTGTTGACGGCCAATAAAAAAGGGGGTGGTCATATGGGGAAAAACCACGATGTTACGCATGGGCAACATCGGCAGAGTGATAATGTTATTCTCTGATTTTTCAGTCATGTAGAGGCTCAAAGGGTTGGCTGCGACTATTCGCTTTTAAGTATAAGGCCTTAACCAACAAAGATCAACTAATACTCATCCCCTTTTAAGGGGACTGGTATTAAATCGTTTCAACCGAGGCCTTGGCTTGATTGGTTTTTTTAAGCTCCAATCGGTTCAAGGCGTCCACAAACGCATGGGCGGCGGCGATAAAAATGTCGGTGTTTGAGCCACGACCTGAGGTGGCCAAACCCCCTTCCTCAACGCCAATCGAAACAATCCCTTGGGCGTCCGTTCCGCCCGTGATCGACTGCACCGAAAACTTGGTAAGCCGACAAGTTGAACCCAAAATTTCCTTTATGCAATTAAGCCCTGCATCGATAGGGCCCGCACCTAAGGCCGAATGGGGAGGCAGTTCCTCCTCATCTCGCATTAGGGTAACCGTTGCGGTAGGGGGTGCGTCTGTACCGGAAAATACGTTGATTCGCAGTAATCGGTATCGGTCCTTACGTTGCACCCGGTCCCCGGCAATCAATAGTTCCAGGTCCTCGTCATAAACCACCTTCTTTTTGTCGGCGAGTTTTTTAAATTCCTCAAAAATGCGGGCTAATTCTTCGTCGTTGACTTGATAGCCCAATTCCTTAACCCGTTCGACCAAGGCCGCCCGACCGGAGTGTTTGCCCATCACCAAGTTGGACTTGGAGAGGCCTACCGATTCGGGGGTCATAATCTCATAGGTAAGACGGTTTTTTAGCATCCCATCTTGGTGAATGCCTGACTCGTGGGCAAAGGCGTTGTCACCCACGATGGCTTTGTTTGCCTGCACCAACTGGCCGGTAAGCTTGGTCAGCAATTTAGAGGAATGGATCAATTGGGTGGTGTCCACTTGGTGTTTAAGCCCGTAGTATTGACCCCGTACCTGCAACGCCATTACCAACTCTTCTAGGCTAGTATTGCCTGCCCGTTCGCCGATCCCGTTGATAGTGCATTCGATTTGTTTGGCGCCGCCTTGAAGGGCCGCCAAGCTGTTGGCTACTGCTAGCCCCAAATCGTTGTGGCAGTGAGCCGAAAACACCACCTCGTCGCCTCGGTAAACCTCGTTTTTTAAACGATTAAATAAAGCGTACATCTCTAAAGGGGTCGTGTAGCCTACGGTGTCGGGGATGTTGAGGATGGTTGCCCCGGCCTTAACCACAGCCGAGCAAATCTCTATCAAATACTCAATGTCCGAGCGCGTGGCGTCTTCGCAAGAAAATTCGACGTTCTCCGTATGCGCCTTTGCCCGCTCTACGGCGCGCACAGCCTTGGCCAAAGCCTGCGCCCGGTCGATCCGCAATTTTTCTTTTAAATGCAGGTCACTAGTGGAAATAAAACAATGAATTCCCCAATTGTGGCTGCCCTTTAGGGCATTCACCCCGGCGTCAATGTCATTATCCATCACTCGGCACAAAGAGACCACCCTTGGGCCTTTAAGCTCATGGCCAATCATCTGAACCGACTGAAAATCCCCAGGGCTACTGGCGGCAAACCCAGCCTCGATCGAATCCACCCCGAGGCGAGCGAGTTGCTTGGCCATCATCAGTTTTTCTTCCTGATTCATGCTGCAACCTGGTGATTGCTCACCGTCGCGTAAAGTGGTATCAAAAATATAAATACGCTGGGGGTCCATGGGGCTCCGTATCGGGCTCGCCGAGGTTAATGGTTGAAAAAGCGTTTAGTCTCATATTATAAGGTCCGGTGGGCGCTATGAAAAGGGCAATTTGCAGAATCCTAAAAAAAAAGTACCCTAGCCCAACTTTCCAAAATTAGGAGCACCATGCCTTTATCCATAGGGCTTTTAGGCTTTTATAAAAGGAGCCATAAGGCGGCTAAAAAAAACAACCCATTTGCAGCCTACCGCGCTAAGTTCACCTTCTTGCGTATTTTGGCTATTTTAGGGACCGTTTTCCTCGATGGGAGGGAGTTGAGATAATACATGGCCAACCTCTTCGCAAAGATCAAAGAAAAGATCAATCTTCATATAATTAGACCCGTTCTGGAGTCCCATTTGCCGGTCCGTTCAGTGGCGGTGGGCGCGGCGGTAGGGATGTTTGCCGGGATGACCCCCACCGTAGGGATACAGATGTGGGAGGTCTTTATGATTTGGTTGATATTTAAATATATATTTCGTTTCCGTTTTGATTTAGTTGTGGGTACAGCTTTGGTTTGGCTGAGTAACCCTATTACGTTAGTGCCCTTATATTATGGTTTTTTAGCCACTGGGGTGGGGTTCTTTCATCTCTTGGGTAAGGAAGTAGTGGGTATGGGGTATGCGGACTTTGAGAAAAAATTAGAAGCCATCACTGAAAACCCAGCGCTTTCTAGTTGGGGCAAAGCCCTTGAGGGAGGGCAGTTTCTTTTAGTTGATTTGGGTTACCCAATGATTATTGGCAGCCTTTTTTGGGCCACACCCTTAGCGATTTTGTCTTATTGGGCTACCATGAAATACCTGACCTTATATCGAAAAAAGAAGGCAGAAAGCTTGGGAATCTCTTACATAGAATGGCGGGAGCGGTATGAGCGCGCCTCGTAAACTGGAAGAGGAACAGATCGATAAAGATCTGCTAGAAATCGCCTGCAACCTGGATAATCAAAGCCCTGAAACCTTAGCTCCTCTGCTTGACCGGCTGCTTAAAGCCGGGGCCAAAGATGCTTGGCTAACCCCGATTGTGATGAAAAAGGGACGGCTTGCGGTTTGCTTACAGGTTTTAGCAATGGGGGCAGATTTAGAGAAGATTGAGCGGCTTATATTTAACGAAACCAAAACCTTAGGTTTAAGATACCACCCAGTCACCTGCCACCGGTTAGAAAAACGATGGTTCCTTGTCCAAACGCCTTGGGGGGGAGTTGGGGTTAAATTGGGCTATATGGACGGGGAGTTGATGCAGGCTAGCCCCGAATTCGAAGATTGCCTCGCCCTGGCAAATTCCGCCTCGGTTCCGCTAGAGCAGGTGTACCGAGCGGCCTTAGCGGCCTGGGAGGCCCTTGCCTAGTCGGGCAAGCTGATTTTTCCCATACTTACCGCCCTTCTGGCACCGGTTACCTCTGGCAGACTTGTGGGATTGCTGTTGATTCGTTCATGAGCAAACAAAGCGAAGGCTGCTGCTTCCTTCGAATCTGCGGTAAAAGCGCTGGTCGTTGGCAGGGGTTCAACAGAAAGGGGGGCCAGTCGCTCTTTGAGGTCAGCCATTAAAAGGGGGTGATGGGCGCCACCGCCAGAAACAAAAAGTCGGTCTAGCTTGGGTAAATGCTGTTCAAAGCTAAGAGCCACCGAGTGCGCCACAAAGGCCACTAGGTTGCGCAATAGGTCGAAATGACCACCTGGCCATTTGTTAAAGATACTTTGCACATAAGGCTGCCCAAACAATTCGCGGCCTGTAGATTTGGGCGGGCGTAGCTTAAAATAAGGATGATCGAGTAACAGGGCTAATAGTTGGGGATCAACCTTGCCTAAGGAGGAGAACTGCGCGTCTAGGTCGCAAGTAGAACCACCATGGCTGATAATAAAGGCGGCTTCGTTTAAAATCCCGTTGGCCGGGCCAGTGTCGAAAGCGATCAACGGTTCGTTAGGATCAGCAGGTAAATAGGTGACGTTGCCAATCCCACCTAGGTTTAAAAGGGCCGTGTTAAGGCCCGATTGGCCATAAAAAATACGATCAAGGTAGGGAACCAGCGGCGCACCAGAACCCCCTTGGCTGATGTCTGATACCCGAAAGTCTGAAACCACCGGGCAACCTAAGGTTTGTGCTAAAAGGGTAGCTTCGCCGGTTTGCAGACTAGAGTGACCATGTACGTGCCAAATGGTTTGGCCATGGGAGCCTACTAGGTCAATGGGCCCCAAATGCGCTTGGTCGCTTGCAAAATCCAGCGCCCTAGAAGCATAAAATTGACCTAGGTCCATATTAAGACGGCAAATCTCTTGGGCAGAGCCGTGAAAGCAACGGATGATTGCAGCCCTTAACGATTCAGGGTAGGGTTCAGTGGTGAAGGCCGCTTGCTCTATCTTGACTTGGGTCTTTTGACCACTGATCCAGAACAAGCCGAGGTCGAGCCCGTCTAGGCTGGTCCCGGTCATCATCCCTAAAACCAGACGCTTTTCTTTTTCGGCTAACGCCAGTAATCGACGCAAAAGGACTCCATGAAACCAAAGGTTCCCCTGATCTTGGGCTTCGACGGCCTTAGCCTTGATGAGGACACCAAAAGGCACCTCGCCGAGATCAACCCTTGGGGTATTATTCTGTTTAAACGAAATCTGGATAACGAGGAGCAAATCCGCTGGTTAATCGCCGAATTACGCGCTCTGTTAAGCCCGGTCTTGATAAGCCTGGACCATGAAGGGGGTGTGGTCAACCGATTTCCTGCGAACTTTGCCTTCCCGCCCAGTGCTTACGCCCTAAGTCACCTAGAGGACCCGATTTCTTTAAAAAAAGCGGCAAAAATGTTAGCGGCTTTGCCCGCCCATTTTGGGTTCGATTTAAACTTTGCGCCCTGTATTGACCTATTTGATTCGGTTTCCCCGGTAATCGGAATCCGGGGTTTTAGCGCGGACCCAAACGCCGTAGCCAATTGGGGATTAGCCGTGCTTGAGGCCCACAAAGAGGCGGGGATGCTATCGGTAGCAAAACACTTTCCTGGCCACGGGCGGGCCTTTGAGGACAGTCATTTTAAAGCGGGTGAGGTGGCGTTTACCCGGCAAAGTTTAGACGAACTCGATTTAGTCCCCTTTAAAAAATTAATCGAAGGTGGGGTGCCTTTGGTAATGCCCGCTCACCTGACCTATTTGGACCTAGACCCCGAGTACCCAGCCAGCCTATCTGAACGAGTGCTTTCGGGTATTTTGAAACGGGAGTTAGGATTTAAGGGGTTGGTGGTTTCAGATTGTTTGGAGATGCAAGGGCTAAGCGTACGATTCGCGCCCAAAGAAATGATCGAACTAGGTGCCAATGCTGGGCTAGACCTTTGGGTGAGTAGTTATAGCCTCAAAAAGGATCGGTTTTTTCAACGCCAATTGGCTGAGGTGTTGCGTTCTGAGGAAATCATGGGGCCAAACGCCAGGATTGAAGCCCTATTTAATAGACCTAAGCCGACCCAGCCACTCCCCCTGGGTGGGATATCTGAAGCCTTAGACCTAAGGCAGAAAACCCTAAAGGTCGAAGGACAACCGATTCGCCACGGCGGTCCTTGGCATCTTATTGAGGTTAGCGCCCGCAGGTTTGAAGGGATTAACGCAGACCAAGTGCAAACCAGCCTGATTCGAAAAATGGCTGAACAATTGGCCCCAGTCGAACGATATTCTCAAATTAGTTTGTCTAATTTAAAGGCATTGGAGGATATTGTGGTCGAATCCAAAGGCCGGGGGGAATTGGTGTTACTTATCACCAGAAACGCTAGGTTTCACGAGGCTTGGGAAGAGGCGCAAATCGTCTTAGGCCGAGGTGGTGCCGTGATTCATTTGGACCTATCCGATGGCGAGGATCAGGTGGTGCCAGCACTCCAAAAATGGAGCTGTTTTGGCTACGATTCCCTTAGTTTACAGCTACTATGCGGGGAACTAATCGCCCGGATTGCCTAAAAATGGTTAAAAACTGCTCGAATCTTTTGACATTAAGCCCTGTAACGCCTAGGATTCAGGCCAATAGACACTCTTAAACCCTTATTTCGACCGACATGGCCAGTATGAAAATGGGGCTGGAGATGAAGATGAGCCAACAGCTCATCATGACTCCTCAGCTCCAACAGGCAATTAAACTCTTACAGCTCTCTCGGGTCGAGCTCCAGGAATTGATCGACCAAGCGTTGATTGAAAACCCGACCTTAGAAGAACTGTCCGACGCCGAGGTCAGAGAGGAAGAAAAAGAAGAGGAAAAAAAAGAGGATGAAGGCGAGTCCGAAAACCTGATTGATGAGCAAGAACAGCTTAGCTACGATGAAGAATGGCAACATTACGTTGAATCAGGGGCAGGGGTTATCCAAGAAAGTCGCTCCCATGAGCCCGACGAAGATTCTAACCCCTTAGAAGCCACCATCAGCCGCACCGAGTCCCTAGCGGACCACCTCTTGTGGCAACTCGATATCTCTCGTTTAGAAGAAGTCGAACACGAAATTGCCGAATACCTAATTGGCAACATCGACGAAGACGGCTACCTTTCGGTTAGTATCCGTGAGCTTTTAGCCTCGACTCCGGGTTTGCAAAAACTATTGACCCAAGCTCTAAGTGATGGCTTGATTGATGCTCCAGGCTGGAGTAAGGAAAATAACCTTTTTGACGAACGCCATGACCTGCGGGCTAAAAAGGAACCGGTCAAAGGCAAACGAAAACGCCCTGAATTTGAGGAAGACGAAGAAGAAGAATTGGGCGAACCGATGGACGTGATGGACCTTGTCTCTAATGCCCATTGCGCGGTGGTGGAGCGGGTTTTAAAACGGGTGCAAAACTTCGATCCGCCTGGCGTTGGGGCTCGCAACCTAAAAGAATGTTTGCTTTTGCAACTGCGGGCTTTGAAGCTAGAGGGAAGTCTTGAGTGGCGGATTATCGACCAGCAAATGCACCTTTTAGAGCAAAAAGACCTAAAGCGTATCGCCCGACTACAAAAAGCAGAGATTGACGAAGTGGTGGCCGCTTATCAATTGATTACCGAGCTTGAACCCAAGCCAGGTCGCCCTTACGGGAGAGAGGTCACCCAGTATGTGGTCCCAGACGTTTTTATTTATAAACGAGGTGCCGAGTATGTGGTGAGTATGAACCACGAATCGCTGCCTAAGCTGCGGATCAACCCCTATTATCAACAATTGATTTCTGAGCAAAAGGTCAAAGAAGCGGTTCAAAAGAAGCCCGCTAGCGAGTCTGAAGACATGACCTATTTGTACCTGCAAGAGAAGATCAAGGCGGGCGATTGGCTGATGAAGTCGATTGAACAGCGACAAAAAACTATTTATCGAGTAGCCAAATCAATTCTCAAGTATCAATATGAGTTTTTTGAAAAAGGTATCGACTACCTCAAGCCTTTGGTGTTAAAGGACGTAGCAGAGGACATAGAGGTGCATGAATCGACAGTTAGTCGGATCACGACCAATAAATATGTCTATACACCCCAAGGGATCTTTGAATTAAAATACTTTTTTACCTCTGGGATTGATCAGGGGGACGGCGATGTAATCAGTTCTAAAAAGATCAAAGATTACATTAAGAAGCTGATTGATACGGAAGACAAAAAAAGACCTTTGACCGATTTACAGATCAAAAACATGCTTAAAGAAGCAGAACAGATCAAGGTAGCAAGACGGACCGTGGCCAAGTACCGCGAGGCCATGAACCTACTTCCCTCAAACAAACGCAAACAGCTTTATTAAAATGGCTAAAGGTTTCGAAGATATTGTGGGGTACTGCCAAAAGATGGGCTTGGAAGTAACCCGTCTGGACGGTTCTGCTCAAGTAGTGATTGTTTCCGCGCCAGATCGAGCGATTCATCAGATGGTGATTGATTGCGAAGGGGCTTTGTTGATCTTTGAGCAGCCGATATACCAGATTAAAAATGCAGGTGGCCCCCATTTCAAAAGGTTGCTGCAAATAAACCGCGAGTTGGTCCATGGAGCCTTTGTGATGGATGGTAGCGGTAATTGGATCTTGTTTCGCGATACGCTGGAATTAGAAAACTTGGATTTTAACGAATTCGAAGGCAGCATCAACGCTTTAAGTTTGGGGTTGGCCGAGTTTTCGTCAGAACTACTTGCGCTGAATCGGGGATAACCATGGCAGGACTTTTTCAAAGGCTTTTTAAGATCGGCGAAGCTGAAGGACATTCGGTATTAGACCAACTGGAAAACCCGGTCAAAATGACCGAGCAAGGGATTCGCGACCTTGAGAAGCATTATGTACAAGCGATCAAAGACTTAGCGGAAGTTAAAGCCCAGGTTAACAAGCAGCGGGCCGAGTTGCAAAAGGCCGAGACAGAGTCGGCTGATTATGAAGAAAAGGCGATGTTGCTTCTGAGTCGGGCTAAATCAGGTCAAATGGACCCCGCCCAAGCCGAAGACTTAGCCCGGCGGGCTCTGGCTCATAAGGCAGAGGCCCAAAAACGGATTCAATTGTATGGCTCGGGTTTGAGCCAACAGACCGAGGTAGTCAACCGAATGCAAGGTCAAGTGGACCGGATCAAAGGCCAGATTGACCAATATAAAAATGAGCTTAAAACTCTCCAAGCTAGAAGCAGTGCCGCCAAGGCGGCTACTAGGCTAGACAAACAGCTTGCCGGGGCTGATCCTAAAGGCACCGTGGAGATGCTCGAACGTATGCGCCAAAAGGTGGAGGACCAGGAAGCGCTTTCGGCGGCTTACGCCGACCTTGCTGACCGCCCAAAATCACTCGATGAGGAAATTCAGCGAGCTTTGGGTTCGGCAGATCAACCCCCCAAACTTTTAAACAGTCCTACTTCGAATCAGGATGATGACGAGTTGAGCCGTTTAAAGGCAAAATTGGGGATGAATTAACTTAAAATTGGTTTTATTCGGAGGAACCAATGAAGATGAAGAAATCCCAACTAATTGATCAGTTGGTCGTGGAGATGGAAAAAATGGCCATTGAAACCAATTCTAAACAGAAAACTGAGATCGCCCGCGAAACGGTGAATCTCTTTTTCAACAGTATTAAAGATGCGGTGGGCGCGGGAGACCGGGTAGAGATTCGTGGATTTGGCAGCTTTTCGACTAAAGAGTATGGCAAATATGTAGGTCGCAACCCCAAAACCGGGGAAAAGGTTCAAGTCGAGCCTAAAAAGCTGCCCGTATTTAGGCCCGGTCGCGAACTACGCGAGCAGGTCAACGAAAATCTAGACAAATAAAAAAAGGTCCTCTATCTAGTTGTTTCTTTGGGGGGGAAGTGCTTTAAAAAACCGAGAAAAGTTATTTACTTTTCTCGGTTTTTTTTTGCCCGACCCGTGCTTTTATCGGCCGTTTACCGCCCCGCTCCTGAAGCTGGTGTGTCAAAGTGGCGCTTTAAAACGAGGCTTTTTGACGTTTTAAGACCGCTGCATAGTTCAAGGTAGCTAACTTTCCGGCTTTTCGGCTCGTTTTTTCACTGAAATTTCCCCTTTGTGAGGCGGTT
>Ga0156797_153_pt1 | contig 54827 bp, 45 predicted proteins | sample RifOxyD2_FD_112098 | JGI IMG/M metagenome (GOLD analysis project Ga0156797, IMG submission 112098) | Candidatus Lambdaproteobacteria bacterium RIFOXYD2_FULL_50_16 | reverse complement strand
GGTGAACCAAGAGACCTCCATTTACGTGCAGGGGGTGGGGGTAAACTCGTTTCAAGCGAAGTCGGCTGGTGGTGGATCACCATCAATTATATGGATCGCCGTTGGCGGCAAATAAAGGAGACGAAAATGTATAAACTGACGTTGGACCCCAATATTGTAAAACGCCCCGCTGGGGAGGGGGCCTATTTTTTACAGGTAACGAACCCTGAATATCAGGAGTGGCTAGGCCAGGGCAACCAGCCGGAACCCGCCGAAACGGACCAGGAAAAACAGTACCGGCTCTTGGCCGAGCTTAAAACCGAGCGCAACCGCCTTTTAGCCGAATCGGACCCTATGGTCTTGCCCGATTTTCCCGGTGGGTCAACCCAAGCGCTCCTAGCCTACCGCCAAGCACTGCGCGATTTTCCAGTGCAGTTTCCCAGCTTGGCCAGCCTAGAGGCCTTAGCGGACGCCGATTGGCCGGTTAGGCCGTTTTAGTTAAATGGGGGCGGTGAAGAATCGCCCCTTGTTGTCTTCTCTATTTTAAGAGTATTTTTCCAGGTATTTGTTATGTTCAATCTTTAACTGATCCCAAGCCCACTAAGGACTGGGGATTCAAAACAAAAAAGGCCAAAGACACAAGCCTTTCCCTATACAACTAAGGGTTTACCTGTTTGTCTTTTGACTTTTTCGTTGTCTCTACTTTGTCTTTAGTTTGTCTTTAAACAGTCCCATATGGCCAATTTGTCTCTAATTGTCCCTTATAAATCGGACCGGGACATCAGCTTAAATGGCTGTTTTAAATGGTGACCCCACGAGGACTTGAACCTCGATCTGGGGATTAGGAATCCCCCGTTCTATCCGGTTGAACTATGAGGTCGAAAGCGGGCCCCCGAGGGGGCCCGTTCCTAAAGAGGGAAGGCCGATTGGCCCCCCCTTTAACTACTCGGGTTGAGCATGAACCGCTTTCATTGAAAGCTTAAGCTTACCCCGTTTGTCGCGGCCAATGGCTTTGACGGTGACGACCTGACCTTCCGAAAGGACATCTTCCACGTTTTCAACCCGCTCTTCGCTGATTTCAGAAACATGGACCAACCCTTGGGTGTTTGGTAGGATCTCCACAAAAGCGCCGAAGTCAACGATCTTTTTGATCTCGCCTTCATAAATCGCCCCGATCTCTACTTCAAGGGTCAACTCGCGGACCAAAGCCAAGGCCTTTTCAGCCGATTCTTGGTCGTTAGAGGAGATGTTTACAATCCCAGAATCGTCAATATCCAGCTTAGCGCCAGTCTCAGCTTGAATCGCCTTGATCACCTTACCACCGGGGCCGATTAGGTCACGGATTTTGGTCGTGGGGATCTTGCACTGGATAAAGCGCGGGGCTTGAGCATTGATCTTCTCGCGAGCACCGCCCATAGCCTTGGCCATTTCGCCCAAAATATGAAGCCGACCGCTCTTGGCCTGCGCCAAGGCTTCTTCGAGAACATCAATCGACAGGCCGTCGATCTTAATATCCATTTGCAAGGCGGTGATTCCTTCTTCAGTACCCACCACTTTGAAGTCCATGTCGCCGATATGATCTTCGTCGCCAAGAATGTCGGTTAGAACCGCGTAATCCTTGCCTTCGCTGATCAAACCCATCGCCACACCCGCCACCGGGGCACCCATAGGCACGCCCGCATCCATCATCGAAAGGGAGCCCCCGCAGACCGAAGCCATCGAGGAAGAACCGTTTGATTCGGTGATCTCAGAGACCACACGGATGGTATAAGGGAAGGAGTCCTTAGAGGGAACCAGGGTTTTTAGGCCCCGCTCGGCTAAGTTACCATGGCCAATCTCGCGGCGGCCTGGAGGTCCGATCCGTTTACACTCGCCCACTGAATAAGAGGGGAAGTTGTAATGGAGGTAAAACGACTTGTAATGGAGCCCCGAAGGATCATCCACCATTTGTTCGTCGTCTTTGGTGCCTAAGGTGGTGACTACCAAGGCTTGGGTTTCACCCCGAGTAAACAGGGCCGAACCATGAGCACGGGGTAGGATGCCTACCTCGATGTCGATGGGGCGAACCGTAACCCGGTCACGTCCGTCAACCCGCTTGCCACCTTTGATGATGGTTTCGCGCATGATTTTTTTCTTGGTTGCGCTTAAAACTTCAGAAACCTGCTCGCTCGTGATCCCACTGGTTTCGGTGACCAACTCCTCTTTGACTTGGGCTTTGACCTCGTCGAGGGCCTGGTAGCGGGCCATCTTTTCGGTTAAACCTAAGGCTTTTTTGATCCCTTTTTCGCCTGCTTTGACGATCTTTTTTTCGATGTCGGCGGGGATGGTGGCTACCTCAACCGACCACTTGTCTTTACCGGCCAGCTTGCGAAGTTCCTTTTGCAATTCGATCAAGGGCAATACCGCCTTATGACCCCATGCAAGGGCTTCCAGCATTTCGGCCTCGCTAATGCCATTAGCACCCGCTTCAACCATGACAATGGCGTCTTCCTTGGCCACTAGCAACAAGTCTAGGTCCGACTCCAAAAGTTGGGATGGGCTAGGGTTTCCGATCCACTGCCCATTGATCCGACCGACGTTAATCGCGGCGATCGGGGTCTGGTAAGGGATATCAGAAATCAGCAAAGAAGCCGAAGCCCCCAATATGCCTGCAACAGCCGGGTTGGCTTCGTCGTCATAACTAACGACGGTGGCAATCACTTGGGTTTCATTTAAAAAACCGTCCACAAACAAGGGGCGGATGGGCCGGTCAATCATACGACTGATCAGGGTTTCCATATCACTGGGCTGCCGTTCCCTTTTAACAAACCCACCCAAAATACGGCCTTGGGCGTAGGTTTTGACCTGATACATACAGGTCAAAGGGAAAAAATCGGCACCGGGGTTTGCCTTTTTGTTGGCCGTGCTGGCCACCAAAACCATGGTATCCCCGTATTTAACCATTACCGAACCATTTGCCTGCTTGGCGATATGTTCGGTTTCTAGGACTAACTTTTTACCCAGGTACAAGATTTCAACGCTTTTCATAGTTTTCCTCTTCTCACTTCAAGGCGGAGATCGACCTTTGGTTATTTGCGAATGCCCAGTTCCTTGATTAATTCACGGTACTGGTTGACGTCTTTCTTTTTTAAATAATTCAAGAGATGTCGGCGGCTACCGACCAACTTGAGCAGACCCCTTCGAGAATGGTGGTCTTTGGTGTGGGTTTTAAAGTGCTCGGTCAGGTATTCGATCCGGTTGCTCAAAAGAGCAATTTGCACCTTGGTCGATCCGGTGTCCTTTTCGTTTGCGCCGAACTTTTTAACGAGTTCTAATTTTTTTTCTTGAGTTAACATATTATCCTTACATCCAGCCGTTATACCAACACCTTTTTGGGTTGGAAAAAAAGCCGGCCATCCTGGCTGAATGCAAGATGACCAAGCGCCAAGAGCTGTTGTTCAGGGTCTAACAGGAGGCATTTTTTTTCCTCCTCTTGGTCCTTTAACAATCGCTCCTGGGTCAAAACAATGGGGTTGCCTTGTTTTACGCCTTCCACTTCGGCTAAAGAGACCGTCGAGGCGCGATTCCAGTCCGAAAACAAAGAGACCGGGTTCAAAAAAGGCATTAACAAGTGAGACTGTACCGAATTTTCGATTTGGTCAAGGTTCACTGCTGTTTCCTCACCAAATTGGCTACCTACTTTGGTGCGGCATAACGCGCTCAAATAAGCATTTGTGCCCAAGGCTTGGCCAAGGTCCTCAGCGAGGGTCCGAATGTAAGTGCCTTTGCTGCAATGCACCGTGAAACGGACCTGGGGCAGTGCAATCTCGATTTGTGTGATCGAGTAAAGGGTCACAGGCCTCGCCTCGCGCTCCACTTCCTTACCTTCTCTAGCCAATTGGTAGAGCCGTTTGCCTTCGATTTTGATCGCCGAAAACATCGGCGGCACCTGCCAAATCTTGCCAACAAACCGCGCCAGGGCGGCCTCGACTTGGGCGGGGGTTAAATCTGGGGGCAAGGGACAGGGGGTGAGTTCCCCTTCTTTGTCTAACGTGGTGGAGCTAGCGCCCAAGGTCACCTCTGCCCGGTAAACCTTGTCCTCTAGATTAAAGTGGGGAATTAGTTTGGTATATTTGCCAAAAAAAAGGGGCAACACCCCTTCGGCCATTGGGTCAAGGGTGCCCAAGTGCCCCATCTTTTTCTCGCCCGTCAACCGGCGCAAGCGGCGGATGGCGTCGAAGCTAGTAATGCCGCTGGGCTTAAAAAGGTTGAGGATGCCGTTCAAAGGTCATCCTTAAGGGGTCATGTCTTTAAAGGGGTTTTCCAGGTCCAAGTTGAGCGGCTGGGCAAAACCAGGGACTTCGATCTGATGAGGCTGCATGGTCAAGTCCGTACCCTCAATGGGTTCTTCGCCAAAGCGGTAGATAGACCTAAATTTGCCTTCTCGATGGTTCAGGTCATGCTGGGCGGCTTGTTCGGCTCGTTTGACGGCGCGGTCTAGGTAGGCAAAATAGACCTTGGCCCCTTGCTTTTGAGCAATCATCCGGCGAGTTAAATGGGGGGACAAGATAACTCCGGTCGCATTGTTGCCGCCAAACCCTTTGGAGTTCAACAAAGCGGCGTCCACCTCTTTGGGGTTTACCTGACGATGGGCCTGACTAAAGCTTAGGTTAGAGTGGTGGACGTCTGGGGCCAGCTGGTCGAGGGTGAAGATCCCTGGGATCATCCCTTCAGCCCAAGTCCCTAAAGCGGCCATCAGTTGGTCCCCGGCGGCCGTGCCGATGCTGTGGCCCAGATAACATTTAATCGCGGCCACAGGCCAAGCGCCGATCCCAAAATTCTTAGCCACTTCGTTTAACCCGTGGGACTCAGTCACCCGATTTTGCGGGGTGCCGGTGCCGTGGGCGTGAACAAAGCTACGATTTCTAAGCCCTGCTTCTCCACAAATGGCACGGGTTAGGGCGGCGGCTTTAGCGATGCTTAAATAATTGCCCACCCCCGGTGCAGAGATCGATTTTTTTATACCATCGGCGTTTACAAAGATTCCGCCTATTGCTCCATACACCACCGCACCTAGCTCTAACGCCAGTTCGTCGTCCATTACCAAAAAATATTGGGAAGATTCGGCTAGAGTGAATCCACAGTTGAGGCCAAAAGGCCGACAAGCGCGGCGATAGTCTGGGTTGGGGCTATGGTCCAAAAGGGCCAACTGTTCATCTTCGGCTAAGGCGCTCATCACACGGTAACCTTCAAATACTTCAGGCACCAAAGGGGCTTCAGACATACCCACCAGCGCCACTCGTAGGCGCCCTGAGGTTATCTCTTTTGCGGCCAAATCGAGATTGTATAAGGTCGAAGCGCAAGCCCCTAAAATACCCCCAGTTTGACCAACACTACCCATTATATAAGCGTTAATAAAATCGGCGGGCATTTCGGCCAGCGAAAAGGGCATTTGTTTGGTGCTGGTGCGTTTGCCTTGCAGAGCCGACTTCATGTAGCCCCCTAGGCCAAGGTCATCTAGCTGGCCCATAGCACTGCCGGAAAAGACCCCGATCTGGTCAGGGCGTACCAGGGCTTTGATCTCGTCTAGGGCTATGCCCGACTGCCCAAGCGCGTCCGAAGCTCCATAAAGAGCCATCATCAGGCCACGTGGGTGGTGCTTGCTCGCGTAGAGTTCGCCAGGGTCAAACCCGGTTGGCAACTGTCCGCCAGTTTGGGCTAACGATTTTCGCCGGTCAGGCTGCAACATCGAAAGCGCCCCTTCAACCTCAACCCGGACTTGATTACCCAATCCTGGTTCAACTCGCCAGTTGCTAGGGAGCTCGTTGGGCAGATCTTTTTTGTCGAGTTCAAACCGTAGGCCGCCAGGGGCGTTGAGGTTCATCAACTTATTATAAGGAATCCGCTCTGGGTCGAAGTGGCTTTTTTCGATACGCCTAAGCAAGGTGCCTTGCGTAACCATGCTGCCAAACTTTAAGGCTACCTCAGGTGCGCTCAAGATTTCACCTGATCCACTGACCCACGCCCCGTCTTTAGCTGTGACTAAACCCATCAAAGCAGCCAAAGAGAGCAGGGTGTCCTGTTTCTTATCTACTGAAAGTCCGTCTAGCAGGATACGGCGGAACGCTTGGAAGCCGGAGCTACGTCCAGCAGGCGAGATGCCGCCAAATCCGGTGATTACCGGTAGTAGGGACAAGGGTTTCTCCAACCGACCGGCCAGGGCCGGGTTAATTTTTTCGAATCCAGCTTGAACTTGAACGCAGTTAAAGCTATCAACGATTGGAGCGTTTGATCAAGCCCAAGATTACGGAGTTTGAAGGATTAGTTGCAAAAACCGAAAAAATCCCTTTGACAAAAACGGGCAAGATAGTAACAAATGCTCTTTTGTGTGGCCGACGTCATCTGGGCTAGTAGCTCAGTTGGTTAGAGTACGTCCCTGATAAGGACGGGGTCGGTGGTTCGAATCCACCCTGGCCCACCAGATGTCAGAGGTTTGAAGTACGGGAAAATTCGGGGGATTAGCTCAGTTGGTAGAGCGCCTGCCTTGCAAGCAGGAGGTCAGCGGTTCGACCCCGCTATCCTCCACCAAGAATGATGCGTTTCGATAGGCGCGTAGCTCAGTGGGAGAGCACTACCTCGACACGGTAGTGGTCGTCGGTTCAATCCCGACCGCGCCTATGACGCTTTGAAGTTTAACCGGTAGAGGAGGAACCTATCGCACCTATTCGCAAAAAGCGCCCGATAAATCAGGTGCCCAAAGGAGACCAGACTAGGATAAACGAAACCATAACTGCCGAAACAGTTCGCCTTATTGGCGACGATGGCGAGCAGTTAGGGATTCTTTCTACTCAAGACGCTCTGCGAAAGGCCGAAGAGAAAAACCTTGATTTGGTCGAGGTTAGCGGGAAATCAGACCCGCCTGTTTGCCGGATCATGGACTATGGTAAGTTTAAGTATCAGGTCTCTAAAAAACAACATGAGGCCAAGAAGAAACAGACCATTATTAAGGTTAAAGAGATTAAACTTCGGCCAAAAACCGAAGAACACGATTACCAGTTTAAGTTAAAGCACGCGCGCCAGTTTTTAGAAGATGGCAACAAGGTCAAAGTGACTGTTCAATATCGGGGACGCGAGATGGCTTATACCCATCTTGGAATTGTTCTACTTGAACGGTTTTTGACCGATGCGAATGACCTGGGACAGGTCGAACAGGCCGCCAAGGCCGAAGGGCGAACCGCCCATATGATATTGGCACCGATTAAAAAATAGGGAAACATGGCCAAGTATAAACTGAAAACCAAATCCTCAGCCAAAAGACGGTTTAGTCTAACCGCTTCCGGTAAGGTAAAACGAAAAAAGGCCAACTTGCGGCACATCCTGACCAAGCATAGCGCCAATTCTAAGCGTAAGCTTAGAAAAGGTGGCTTGGTTTCGGCCGCAGACACGCCGAATATCAAGCGTATGTTGCCATACGGCTAATCGAAGCACTTAAGGGAATCATGGCTAGAGTTAAAAGGGCAGTACACGCCCGCAAAAAAAGAAATAGTTATTTTAAAGCCGCCAAAGGCTACCGTGGTGGGCGTTCACGCTTACTGCGAACCGTCAAGGAAGCGGTCAACAGGGCAAGGTGTTATGCTTACCGAGATCGCAAGGTTAAAAAACGCGATTTTCGGCGGCTTTGGATTGTTCGGATTAATGCGGCCTCCAGAATCTGTGGGACCACTTATTCAAACTTAATCCACGGTCTTAAGCTGGCGCAGATCGAGATTGACCGCAAAGCCTTGGCTGAGTTGGCAATCAATGATTTCCCTGGTTTTGCTGCCATTGCAGAGCAAGCCAAAGCCAAAATGGCCGCTTAGTTAGCTTTTTCAATCAAGCCCCAACTGGGGTTTGATTGAACCCTTGCTAGCTTTGTTTTCCTGGCCTACCATCGGAGAAAATCCCATTTGCCGATGAGCCCTACCAAACCAAAGCGTTGGGACGCTGCCAAGCGTTTCTATAAACACGCCGAATCCCTGCTTACCGAAGGTCTGGAACCCGAGATCTTAACCCAGGTGTTTTTGAAGTCCCTTAAAGAAGTCTTTGGACCTAAAGACGAGCGGTACTTTGTGGGCAAATGCCGCTACTGGCTCGACCAAAAAAATCTCCGCACCCGTCGCTCTAAAGAGTCGCCCAAACAAACACCCCTAGAAGCCAAGTGGGTTATCCTGCCTGAAGGGCCGGATCAAGAGTCACACCTCTTGTTTTATAACGAAAAAAAATTAGTCGGAGAGAAACGGCAGTTTTTCGAGATGCTTATAAAGACTTACGGCCCCGCTTTGGAGGCGGCCTTAAGTCGCGCCACCCCAGCCCCCCACACCAAAGCTTTCGAACAGGCGGGGCAGGCACAAGCTCGATCCATCCGGGCTAAGTATCGAAAACAAAAAGAGGTTATCCTGGCGATTGAGCGGTTTGCGCGTAATCAAAAAAGCTCTTTGGGCATTTTAAAGAACCTAGACGAACTGCCTGACCTCGAACAAGAGGTTATCAATTTTCAAAATCAGCTACTTAGCGACCTCCAAAAAGCTAAAAGCAGTCTTTATGCAGAGCGGCAAGAAACCGGACGGAGGCAAGCCTTCTTTGAGCGGCTGATGGATCAAATGGGGTCAAGTCTAAGGATCACCGAGGGGTTGATGGAACTTTTTCCTTTAGACCTGATGCGAGGGCCTACCGAGTTTCGCCCAGGGCTAATGGTGCAAGCCCGTTTGGCCGAACTGCGGGGGTTGGCCGAAACCTTGGGCCAGGGTTTAGGCCAAATTCGCCCGGTCAAGGGGGTTGAGTTTACTGGGCTCGAATTATTACACCGGACCTTGGCCAGTCTGGGCCACTTGGAGGCTGTGCAAGACGCGCAATTTAGTTTTGCCCAATCCCTAGAAGGACTCAAGATTTATGGGGATTTAGAATATTTATCCCAAGGATTAGGAAGGTTTTTTGATTTAGTGGCCCAGCTTGGGGCCATGGGTAAAGAACCATTAAGCTTTAACGTAACCGCTAAACGGGCTGGGAACGGTTTTGTGGATCTGCGGATTATGGTGGTGGGGTTGGCGCTTTACCCAGACTTAGAACCGAATCTGGGCCGCCCCCAAGACCTCTTCGATTGCCTCGAAGGAGGGCCCTTGGGGATGCGGTTGGCCCATTACTTAGTTTTTAAAACCTTCGAAAACCACGGGGGCACGATTGCCCTGATGGTTAAAAAATCGGGGCAGCTAGACTGCCGCGTTGGTATTGCCGATCTACCTAGGCCGGCTTAGAACCCAAAGCTGATCCCCACCGAAGTCGCGGTAGCGGCCCAATCGGTACTGGTTCCAGTTTGATTCTCTTTTAAAGTGGCGTTGATTTTCCGGTAACCCACATGAAGGTCGAACAACAAAGCGATGGGGATGCCGATCTGGCCAATTGCCTGGGAAGCATTGGCTTTGTCAAAACTATCACAGATGTTTTGGTAGGTGCACTTATATTCTAAACTACCAAAACCGTAGCCGAAGGTAAGGTTAATAAACGGAATGGGTAGGGTGTAAAACAGGTCGTAGAAGTTAACGTCCACGGATAAGTCAAAATCCGCCTGCATGGGTACTGAATAGTTCTCAACCCCAAAGCCAACTAAGATCGGCAACTTTGCCGAAAGCATGTATCCAGAGGGCATCCCGTCTGTTTTGTGAGTATCGGAATCATTAAAAGCAAAGGCCACCGGGGCATCTACGCCAATCGAGAAAAATTCGGCTTGAGCAGGGCCCGAAAACAAAAATAACGCCACTAGGACTAAGCCTAAGGATTTTAAACGATTCATAACCTCTCCTAGGTGATTTTGTGTACAATCTCTTTTTCCATTCAAGAAAGACGCCAAAACCTGACTATTTTGGACTAGCTCAAAGGCCGCCAATTGAATAGGCTTGAACAAAAGAGGAGGATATGGACCTTTACCTAAAACAAATCGAAGCGCTCCAAAGAGAACGGACCGGGCTTTGGCACCATAGCGAGCCCAACGCGACGGGCGAGGATTGGTTAGATTTAGTGGCTCGCCAGCACCTAGAAAATTTCATGCTTTGGCACGAAGAAGACTTGGCTCGAGCCCCGGACGCGACCGATCAAAAGATCGCGGCTGTAAAAAGGCGGATCGATTTTCACAACCAACGACGAAACGACCTGATCGAGCGGCTTGACGAGGCGGTTTTGGCGGGTTTAGCCCAGGCTGGGGTGTCGCTGCCTAACAGAGCCCCCCTGAATTCGGAAACGCCAGGCAGCATGATTGATCGTTGTTCGATTATGGCGCTAAAGATTTACCATATGCAAGAGCAGGTCGAGCGGACCGAGGTGGACCAAGAGCACCGGGACCGGGCCGCACAAAAGGTGCGGGTGCTAAATCTGCAACGATCCGACCTGTTGAGTTGTCTGGCGGCATTAGTGGAGGACTGCGTTACCTCGAAACGGCAATTTAAAATTTACCGCCAATTCAAAATGTACAACGACCCGCGGTTAAACCCGGCGATTTATCAGGCGCAACCTTGAATTATAAGCTGATCGTTTTCGACCTGGACGGCACCCTGTTGTCTGCTGATTTTATCCTAAGTGAACAAACCTTGGCGGCCATTGAAGAATTGCGGGCCTTGGGGTTGCGGGTGTCGGTGGCCACGGGTCGCAGCTATAAGTCGGCCAAACCCTTTTTGGACCGGATGGGTATTGTCGAGCCGATGGTTTTTTCCAATGGCTGTGTGTTTGATAATCCCGAGACCGGAGAGCGGGAATTAATCGCCGGGGTGCCCCTCGAATCGGCGCTAATCGCCTTGATGTTAAAAGACGAATACGGACTTTCGATCAAATGCCATATGGCCGATGGGCGGATATTAAAGTCAGACGACCGTCCCTGGAAAGACGAAGGGGTCCACTTTGAGGTAGGCGAGATTCGACCAAACCTTAAAGCCGAATTAGACGAGGACCCAATCAAGATGGTGTTTGTTGGCGACGCTCAGCGGTTAAAGGACTTTAAAGCCCGTATGGAAGAAATCATGGGTACCAGGGCGCAAGCTCGAATCTTTCAAAGCCATGCGAGTTATTTAGAAATGGCCAATTACAAGGTCTCTAAGGGCGACGCTTTATTGATGTTGGTCGAAAAATTAGGGATTTTGGCCAAAGAGGTGATCACCGTTGGGGATCAAGAAAACGATTATGAAATGTTAAAATATTTCGGTTGGGGTGTGATGGCTGGGCCTGGGCACGAACGGCTTAAAGAGGTTGCGCAAGACTGGATCCAAAGCCCAGAAGAAGGGGGAATAGTTGAATTGGTGGATTTGGTGAAAAAACGTCTTTCACCTACGACTTAACTGGCGGGGCGAGGTTTATAATGGCTTCAGCCAACTGATCTACCCGCAGCGGTTTGGTCAGGCAAGCCTTCATACCTAAATCTTGGCAGCGTTTGCGCACTTGATCCTCACTGTTGGCGGTCAGGGCAACGATGCTAGGTGGGGTTGCCGAGAGGCCCATTATTTTTTCGGTGGACTCCAGCCCGTCCATAACCGGCATCTGAATATCCATCAAAACTAAGTCGATCCCCCCGGCGCGTACCCGCTCAAGCGCCTCGAGGCCGTTAATGGCTAACTCGTTTTGGTACCCCATTTTTCCAAGCACCTTACTTATCAAAAGCGCATTGGCCTTGCTGTCCTCGGCGACCAAGATATTCATCGGATAAGCCTTAGCAAACCCCACACCCATGGCTAGCGCAGCTTGTGCTTTTTGCCGATTAGCGTTGGGGTCGATCGCATGTTTTAGGGGTAACGTAAAAAAGACTTCCGTCCCCACGCCCGCAGTGGATTCAATCCAAATCTTACCCCCCATCAGCTCGATAACACGCTTACACAAAATCAAACCTAGACCGATACCCTGGTATTTGCGGTTTAGCCCTTTTTCAACCTGCTCGAAGGGTTTAAAGAGGTTGTGTTTGCCTGAATCCTCGATCCCAACCCCTTGATCACGCAGGGAAAACAAAAATCCGTAAGCCTCTTTTTTGCAACCTAGGGTCAACGTGCCCGCTTTAGAGAATTTGACACTGTTATGAATCAGGTTCATCAAAACCAAAGTCAGACGTTTTCGGTCGGTGTTGACCGCCCCTAGATCGTTGGCGAAATCGGGTTCAAAGCTTAAACCCTCAATCCCGGCCAATTGTTGGCCTAGGCCTGAAATGCCTTCTAAAAATTGGCTCAAGTTGGTTGGTTGTAGGTTTAGTAAGGCATGGCCAGTTTCAAGTTGGTTGTATTCGAGAAGGTTGCGAACCATGGTCAAGAGACCTTCGCCAGCGTTTTTGATCGCGCGGGTCTGCGAGATTTCATCCGCACCTAAGCCAGCCGATAAAAGGAGGTCTGACATTCCGATCACCACGTTAAGAGGGGTTCCCAGTTCGTGTGTGATCATCGAGAGGAAGTTGGTTTTTAATCGGGCCTGCTCTTCAGCTTCTTGTTTGGCCAAGATTAGGGCCGCCTCTTCGTTTTTCTTTTGGGTATAGTCGTGAAACATCACCACTGACCCTGAAAGTCCGTCTTCACCACTAGTCTCTAAGAGACGGCTGGTCGCCAGTAACCACCGGCCTTCGGGCAAGCCAGGATTCTTAACAAAAATCTCCATATTGGCCACCAACTCGCCCCGAAGTGCGGTTAACATGGGCAACCGATTTGCAGGGATATGGGTCGTTTGATCGCTTAAATAAAGACCTAGGACTCGGGGCCATTCAGTCAGGTCTGCTGGCACCGAGGGTTGGCCAAGCATCTTTAAAAAACCTTCGTTTACTTGAAAAATACCTTGGTTGGGCTCTAAAACCACCGCCCCTTCGCTCATGCTGCGTAGTACCGCGTCTAATATGTCGCGCTGGGTGTTAAGACTGAGTTCAGTGTCGGCTAGTTCGCGTTTGGATTTGAGTAGGGCCTTTTTGGCCCCTTCATACCGTTGGGCTTTGTTGGTGGTGCGCCGTAGTTTTTCAGTTAAGATGTCTAAAAACACCTTGTCTAAAAGGTCGCCGAGGCTGGGGCTACCTTCTAAGCGGACCTGGGGTTCATTAAAGCGAATCAAGGTGATCGGGTCTTTGACCTCCACCCTAGCGGCAGTGGGGCCATCGCTGATAACACTAACCTCACCCAAAAGGTCACCAGGCCGGTCTAAAAAAATAATTTGTTCTTCGTTGGACAGCACCTGGGCGGAGCCAGAAACGATCATAAAGATATCGTGATTCTGGGCTCCTTCGTCTAGGAGTATATGGGCAGAGGGATAAGATTCGACCTGGCAAAATTTAGCCAGTTCGCTCAAACAGGCAGAGTCGTAGCGGCCAAAATATTTGGAAGTTTTTAAAACCTCAAATATGTTTGCCGGTAAGCCTTCACCCTTTGGCAACAATTCCCCGCTTCGACCCTTCAATAAAGTCGATAAACCGTTGATATATCATGCTCCCATCTGAATCAGATTTAACCGCTGCCAAAGCCTTGCTGGGGACCAGACCACTAGCAAAAAATTGGTTGTAAATCCCCTGTATCTGCGCCACTTGGGCGCTGGAAAACCCATTTCTTTGTAGGCCAACCCGATTGATCCCGTAAGCCACCCCTCGCCCGCCAGAACATAACATATAAGGGGGTACATCCTGATAAATGGCGGTCATGCCGCCAACCATAGCAAAAGACCCAACTCGAGTAAACTGATGATAAGCAGAAAGTCCCCCGGTCACAATATTGCTACCAAATTTTACATGGCCCCCTAAAGTGGTGTTGTTGGCCAACATGCAATTGTCCCCAAGCTCGGTATCATGCGCGAAGTGGGAGTAAACAAAAATTTGGTTTCCCGATCCAAGTTGAGTTAAAAGCTGCTCTTTAGTGGTGCCCCGGTGGATCGAGACGTATTCGCGTATGTCGTTATGGTCTCCAATTACCACGCGGCCAGGATCGTTGCGGCAGGCCTTGTCTTGGGCGGGCAGACCGATAGTGCAGTAGGCCCCGATCTGGTTATTTTTACCAATCTCGGTTTTACCTTGAATGGTTACATGCCCGGCGATCACCGTGCCGGCTTGAATCTTGACCTCAGGTCCAATCAGGGTATAAGGGCCCACCTCGACACTAGGGTCAAGTTCGGCTTTTGAATCAACTAACGCGGTTTTGTGAATCAGTGATTTTGCAGTCATTGCGGTTTTCCAAAATGAGGGTCCCAGTCTTTCCACAAGGTCTCTAGTCCTTTTTGGGCCAAGGCTTTCTCCATGGCTTGGGGGCTTCGGGCATCGTGGATTTCGAATTGTTCGAGCTGGGTGTTAGGGTTTGCGTAACCACCGGGTTCGGTCTTGCTGCCTGCGGAGATGCTGGTAATCCCGAGGGGGATCACCTGGTCCCGAAAGTCGGGAGATTCGCGGGTAGAAAGGGACAGTTCCAGGTTTTCGTTAAAGATTCGGTAGGCCAAGATCAACTGCACTAGGTGCCGGTCCGAAACCGGGTGTTCGGGCTGGAACCCTCCTTTGGCGGGCCGAAGCCGAGGGAAGGAGATCGAGAGTTTGCTTTGCCAATAATGTTTTTCTAGGTGGCTAACTAAAAGGGCGGTGTAAAAGGAATCGAGCCGCCAATCGTCGAGCCCTAATAATGCCCCTAACCCAATCTTGTGCACCCCGGCCCGACCCAAGCGGTCAGCGGTCCCTAGCCGCCAGAAAAAATCGGCTTTAGAGCCGTGCGGATGGAACTTGGCGTATTGGGGGCCATAGGTTTCTTGGTAAACCATTACGCCATGGAGCCCTTTTTTAATTAATACTTGATATTCGGCCTGAGAGAGAGGTTGCACCTCCATAGAGACCTGAGCAAAATGTGGGGTAATCCAGTCCAAGGCCTGCCCAAGATATTCAACCGCTCGTTTAGCCGAAAAGTCCCCGGTTACCAGTAACACCTGACAAACACCCATGCCTTTTAGCACCGCGATCTCTTGCTCTACCGCTTTTTGGTCGAGGCGAATGCGGGGGACGGGGTTGTCTTTAGAGAAGCCACAATAGAGGCAGGAGTTGTGGCATTCGTTGCTCAAATAAAGGGGCAGGTACATCTGCACAGTCTTGCCAAAACGCTTACGAGTTAAGGCTTGGGCGAGGTGCGCCATCTCTTCTAAATAGGGCTCGGCTGCGGGACTGACTAGGGCCATAAAATCGGCCGGACTGCCCTGGCCCGCGCGAGACAAAGCCTTTTTTACCTGGGCCTCGCCGATTTGGGCTAGCTTGGCCCCCATCTGTGCCCAGGGATGCTGGGCAAAGACTTGCTCAAAACCCGGCTCTAGGGGCTTAATGGCCGACTCTTTTCCCATTAGCTTCCTAAAAAAGCGGTCAAAGGACTTGAGGCTTGGGCCTCTGAACTGGTCTGGCCCATTTCAGCTAAATAGGCCATCCGCCCGGCTTGGACGGCTAATTTAAAGGCCAATGCCATGTTGATTGGGTCTTCGGCGATAGCAATCGCGGTATTAACCAAAACCGCGTCCGCCCCCATTTCCATCGCCTGGGCGGCATGACTCGGGGCCCCTAGCCCGGCATCGATCACTACAGGCAGGGTGGATTCTTTGATAATGATCTCTAACATAGCCAGGGTCATCAACCCCCGGTTGCTACCAATCGGCGCGGCCAGGGGCATGACCGCCGCCGCCCCGGCAGACTCCAACTTTTTACAAAAGACCGGGTCCGCGTTAATATAAGGTAAGACCACAAACCCCAACTTGGCCAAAGCCTCGGTGGCTTTGAGGGTTTCTTCGTGGTCAGGCAAAAGGTAGCGAGGATCTGGGTGAATCTCCAACTTGATCCAGTTGGTTTCTAAGGCTTCGCGGGCCAACTGCGCGGCCAAGACGGCCTCTTTGGCATGGCGCACGCCAGAGGTATTGGGTAGGAGCGAAACACCCGGCTGGCGCAACATTCCCACCATCTGGTCGCCCGGATTTTGGGGGTCAAAACGCTTGAGGGCTAGGGTCACCAGTTCGCTACCAGAGGCTTTGAGGGCACCACCCATAGCCTCGTGGCTAGAAAACTTTCCGGTTCCTAAAAACAAGCGGGAGGAAAACTCCTTCCCGGCGATGATCAACCGATCTTTTTTCAACTGACCTCGCTTAAAAATTGGCGCCACACCTGGATTGGCTTTGGCGCCTGCCACACCGCCCCTAAAACGGCGGCTCCTTTAAAACCCAAGCTTTCCACTGTTTCGAGCCGCGCCAAACTCACCCCACCAAGGGCGTAGGTCTCAATAGGGGTCTTTACTTTCCCTAAGGCCAGTAAATCGCCCTGGGCCTTATATCCAGGTTTGGAGATTGAGTCAAATAGGGGGCTGATTAAGGCCCTTTCCCAATCTCCCCCCAAGTCCTTAGCCTGATGCACCGCCCTGGAGCGATTGATTCCTTTGGTTGGGGCTGGGGCCTCGGCCAAAAGCCGCTCCCCGTAATGCACCCCGCCCAATCCCCACTCTAAGGCCCAATTAATCGGCCCATGCAAACAAAGCCTAGTTGGCGAATCCAAGGCCAATACCAGCTGGCCTACACGGGCCTTATCCCAAGCGGGTTTGCGGATATGGAGCCAAAAAGACCCTAAATCCAGCATTTCCCGCAACATTTTTATTTCGTCTTCTAACGCCAAAGGCGAGGTGATCAGCGCCAGCTTCATTGGTAGAGTTTGGCCCCTTTGGCTTTGAACTCTTCTGACTTCTCCTTCATCCCTTCCCCTAAGGCGTTAGCTTCGTCCAGCCGTTTTTCTTCGGCGTAGGCTTTAACGTCTTCGGATATTTTCATCGAGCAAAACTTAGGCCCACACATGCTGCAAAAGTGGGCCAGTTTAGCCCCTTCGGCAGGAAGGGTCTCATCGTGAAATTCTAAGGCGCGCTCAGGGTCTAGGCTTAAATGGAACTGATCAAGCCAGCGGAATTCAAAGCGGGCTTTAGAAAGGGCATTGTCGCGAAACTGGGCTGCCGGGTGCCCCTTGGCTAAGTCGGCGGCGTGGGCGGCCAATTTATAGGTGATCACCCCCTCCTTGACATCTTGACGATCGGGCAGGCCTAAGTGTTCCTTTGGGGTGACATAACACAACATGGCCGTGCCATACCATCCAATCTGGGCGGCGCCAATGGCCGAAGTAATATGATCATAGCCAGGGGCAATGTCCGTAGTCAGTGGACCTAGCGTATAAAAAGGCGCTTCATGGCAGAGCTTTAATTGCTCTTCCATGTTTTCTTTGATCAGATTCATGGGCACATGGCCAGGCCCCTCGATAAAGACTTGCACGTCTTTTTCCCATGCCTTTAGGGTCAACTCGCCCAAGGTCTTAAGCTCGGCCATTTGGCAAAAATCGTTGGCGTCCGCAATACAGCCTGGGCGAAAGCCGTCGCCCAAACTTAGGCCCACATCATATTGGGCGCAAAGCGCAACGATTTCTTCAAAATGGGTATAAAGGAAATTTTCTTCATGGTGCGCCAAGCACCACTTGGCCAACATCGCCCCTCCGCGAGAAACAATCCCGGTCAGGCGCTGGGCGCTGTGGTGGATAAAGCCCAGCCTTACTCCTGCGTGGATCGTGAAATAGTCCACGCCCTGTTCGCACTGCTCGATCAGGGTATCTCTAAAAAGCTCCCAACTAAGATCTTCTGGACGCCCACCCGCCTTTTCCAAGGCCTGATAAATTGGCACCGTGCCAATAGGGACCGGCGAATTGCGAATGATCCACTCACGGGTTTCATGGATGTTTTTGCCCGTAGAAAGGTCCATGACCGTGTCTGCGCCCCAGCGGAAAGCCCAGACCGACTTTTCTACCTCTTCGTCAATACTGGAGCCCAAGGCTGAGTTGCCAATGTTGGCGTTGATTTTGACCAAAAAATTACGGCCAATAATCATCGGTTCAGATTCAGGATGATTGATGTTGGCCGGAATCACCGCGCGGCCTGCGGCTATCTCTTGACGCACAAATTCAGGGGTGATCAGGTCGGGCAGGTTAGCCCCGAAGGATTCGCCCCGGTGCCGTTTGGCCAGTTCAGGGCTTAACCGGGACATTTCTTCGATCTGTTGGTTTTCCCGAATCGCCACGTACTCCATCTCTGGCGTAATGATCCCTTGGCGGGCGTAGTGCATCTGGCTAACGTTTTTACCTGGCTTGGCTTTCAGGGGTAGGTTGATTTTAGGAAACCGCAGACTATCTTTGGCCGGGTCCTTTAAGGAAGCCTTAGAAAAGTCGCTAGTAAAGGCTTGCAGTCGCTCCACATCCCCGCGCTCTTCAATCCAAGTCTGGCGCAAAGGAGTCAGGCCCTGGTTTATGTCGATCTCAACCTCTGGGTCCGTAAAGGGGCCCGAGGTGTCATAAACCGTCACCAGCAGGTTTGCCGCGCCACTGGTTTGGGTTAGACTAATAGCGCGCATGGCTACCCTGATGTCTGGGCGGCTGCCTGATACGTATATCTTTTTAGAGGCAGGAAAAGGCTCACGGGTGATCCCTTGTGGGGTTTTTCGTTTAAAATCGTTCATAGCCCTAGCCCCCTTGTGTCGGTTCGATGATCAGCACTTGGTCCCCTTCAGCCAATTGAAACCTTGGCCATTCTTCTTTAGGGACCACCTCGTCGTTGACGGCTATAGCAATGCCCCTTTTGGCACCCGCCCCAAGTTGGTCGATCAATTCATTAAGGTTTTCCCCGACAAAGGGGGTCTCCCGTTGGTTAAGCCAAATTTGCATTTCATCCCTATGCGGCCTAAAGGTAGCCGTTTTTCTTTAAATCCAGCCCCTCAATCTAGCTAAATTAGGGTTTTTGCGCAACTTCAATAGCAGCCCTTTAGCATCTTGCCTTGGCGCAGTTCGATTGGTATGGTGACCCAAACCCCATTAGGTCAACTAATGTCTTACGATTCCCTTTATAAGCAATTTCCCTTTCTTTCTGCCTTGAAATCGGAGATTGAGGCCGAGCGCCCTGGCAAGCCGCAAATTGCGAAGATTCCGAAAGGTCACGTGATTTTTGAGGCGGGCGACCCCTGCCGAGTGATCCCTTTTATTTTATCAGGAGAGATTCGGGTATTCGCGTTAAGTGAGTCTGGGCGGGAGATGACCCTGTACCGGATCAACCCTGGTGAATCTTGTATCCTTTCGATCTCTAGCCTCATGGCCCAGTCCGCCATTCCAGCGATTGCCCAAGCGGAGACCGACATCACTGCCTTAGTGGTGACCGCAGACCGCTTTTATCAGTGGATGAACCGGTTTGAGGTGGTGCGAGGGTTTGCTTATGGTTTGATGGCCTCTATGCTGGCCATGGTGATCAGCACCGTGGACGAGGTGGCCTTTCGCCGCCTGGACGAGCGAATTATCGAATTTTTAAAAAAGCACCAATTAGAGGGCAAAGTGAGTATGACCCACCAGCACATCGCTATTGAGTTAGGCAGCAGTCGAGAGGTGGTCAGCCGGATTTTAAAAGACTTCGAACACAGAGGTTTGGTGGAATTAGCCAGGGGTCAAATTACTCTGCTTTCGACCGATCTTTGACCTTGTAAAGCCCCAAGCCTCCGTGCCGATATAGGGTCTCGAAGATTTCGGAGTCCATCGGTTGAGGAGAGCCAAAACGGTCAAACCAAACCACCACCTTAACTTCGTAGGTCTTCAAAAATTCTTTGGTTTCCTCGGTAGGCAGGGTGCCTTCAAAAAATCGGTCGGCCTGGAGTTTTAACCGGGCAAAAACCTCTGCATCTTGAAAAATACCACCCGAAACACTGCTACTTAATACAGAGCGCCTTTGGGCCATACTGCTGAAACTGTACAGCGCTGGGTAATGATAAAGATTGTGTAAAACGTAATCGGTGGGCTCCGTATGGGCTCGCAGAAGCTTGAATAAGGCCATTTCGGCGTCTGAGTGGCGATAGTGATTTTCTGGGCCAGAATAGTGGCGGAGGTCCGCTTGGGCATATCCAAAAAAAGACCAAGCAAACAAGGCCCCAGCCAGGATTACCGCCCGCCCGCTCCAGCCGCGCTCGCTAAACCCTTCTAAAAAGAAGTGACAAGCAAGGACCGCAAAGAGCCACGCCCCAAAAAACAGGAAATAAACAATCGAGGTGCCTGAAGCGGTAAATTTATAAAGGGTAAAAATGGCCATACTAAACCAACCGCCAGCCATCAGCAAAGGGACCATCCACTGGGTGCCTAACTTTCGCCATCCCACAAAAAGTCCTAATAAAAACAACCCTAAATATTCAGCTTGGTAAAAGGCAGGCAACACCAGCCACAGCCAAAAGGGGTCGAAGTCTCCCCGGAAATAATTATAAAACAGTTGAGAGGGATAACGAGTGCCCAACCATTTACCGTATTCATGGACCCAATGCCCGCCCGGTTCATAAACTAAAGCCACTTGCGCCGATTCGGCGGGGTTGTAGATACAAAGCACATACCAGCCAAGGCTCAAGGCGACCAACACCCCCCCGATCAAACTTAGCCGAGTAAAACTGATTTTTTTCTGCCACCAACCCCAGAGCCCCACTATTGGGAATATAGGCATCAGTGGGGTCAGGGCCAATAATTTGGCACCCACAATTAAGCTGCCTAAAAGCGCCGCCAACCCAAAATATTCAACCCGCCCCCGCCTTAAAAACACCAATAATCCATAGGTAGAAAGCAACAACAAGGTTAAAGCAAAGGTGTTTTGCCGCATCCCCCAATGGCTAATTTTTTGGTCACCTCCCATCCCCTGAATCAGGAAGAAAAACCAAAAAAGTCCCAAAACCACGAGGGCGGGGCGGGTTTTATACGAGTTTAATATCGCCCAAAAGGCCGAAAAAATCAAAATCCAATTTAACGCTAATTGCCATTGAAAATAAAAGGTTGCCACGTCAACCCTGGACGTTTGGGCTAGGTTGGCGGCCAGTAGTTCGTTAAAATGGAAATAGTGGAAACGAGAGTGCGAATATACTTCAAAATCGATCGGAGGGTAGGCTAACGGAATAAAAACCGCGATTGCCGCGCGGAGTTGTTCATCGTGGTAATAGTGCCGAGGTTCTAGTTTGGTAACCTTGTTGAAAAATAGCAGGACCAAACAAATGCCCAATAAAAAGACCAGCGCCCGCCCTTTGCGAACCCTGAGCCAACCGATCATCTGGTGCCATATTTGTTCTCTTGGGGCCTTTACGCGCCAGAGCCAATAAGCAAAGGCTGCCAAATGTAGTAGCCAAAAGGGCCAAAAGGGCAGGCCCACTTGAGTGGCTAAAGTGCGGTACCCAATCGAAAGCGCTATGTCCGCAAACAAAGCCCCCCCAAGCAGAAAAAACGGGTCTTTTGCCGCTTCTTCCCAGCCGAATTTAAGGGCAATACGCCTTACGCCTAAGGCGGGAACCGCCAAAAGCAAAAAAAGAGCGATACTTAATTTTAACAAAATCCAGATGGACAATGCTGATCACTCCTAGTTGGTCAACAACCACTATATATCCACCCATATTAGGTTAACGCAACTGGAATTTTTATTATTTTTATCAAAACCGGCGCTGGCTTTTACTATAAGGAACTATGGGTTAGGGGCAGAACCCAAAGCCTCAAAATGCAACCCAACATTTTTTATGTAGAGGTCTGATTTTTTCTAAAGTAGGTTTTGTGCCTCCATTTGCGGCGAAGGGGAGGGTATAAGACGATATAAAACCTCAGCATAATGACCACATTTGAGTTTCCAGCTTTTTGACGCTATTTTTCAGCGGAACTTGAACTTTGGCAGGCACTTTTTCCCTAATTTCCCTTGGGAATCAGGGGAGAACCCACCCCAAAAAGGTAAAGTTCAAGCAAAACGCCGACCCTCGCCAAGTTTAAGGCAAAAACCGGGATGCAAAACAGGAAATTGCATTGCCCCTACTTAAGCAGCGGTCTCTATGTATATCAGAATGTTAAATAAAAATAAGATGACTTTTGCGGTGCAGGGGTCTTGGAGGGATTGCTTAGTTAGGGGTTAAGGCGGCTCGCAAACAAGAAGAAAAAAAAGCAAGCGGGGCAGTTTACTTGGGGGGCTTTGGGTAGGCTAGCCAGGAGCCAGCCTCTTTTTATGTTACAACAAATACTTATTAACCACCTCTAAGAGGGGCTGTTTGGCGAGGGGTTTGAGGAGATAGGATTCGGCGCCAAGGGCCAAAGCCTCTTCAACTCGGGCTTGTTCAGCCGCTGCGGTGATCATGATCACCGGGATCTGGGCAAAATCGGGGTTGGCTTTAAGCTCTTTGAGCATGGTAGCTCCGTCCATAACCGGCATCGAAAGATCCAATAAAATTAGATCAGCTTTATTATCAGCCAGTTTGGCTAAACCGTCCGCCCCATCACCAGCTTCAATAATCCGGTCAACTTCCATTAACTGAAGCAATTTGACCGTTAACTTTCGGGTGATCGGATGATCATCAACTACCAAAACCAACTTATCAATCATCGGAATTCTTCGAGAGGTTAACGGGCTAATCTAAAATCCTTCTTTCTCTTGTATATTTTTTGAACCACAACAACAAGGACAAAGGAGGATTTTTTGCTCACCTTTTCCGTAGGCTTATGCACCTGAACTGTCTGCCCTTGGGAGTGAAATTGTAAAACAGCTGCCTTGGCCCAGTTTGCTAGTGGCGGTTAAATGTCCGTTGTTAGCCGAGATAAATTCCCGGCAAACGTAAAGCCCCAATCCAGTGCCCATCTCGCCATCGGTTCCAGGCTTGGAATGCCCCCAACCGCCTTTAAACAGGCCTTTAATCTGGGCTTCATCCATTCCCACCCCGCTGTCATCAATACACAAACGAATAGCTTTACCTGGCTGATCGATAGCGGTTACCTGTATTTTCCCGCCAGGGCCGGTGAATTTAATCGCATTTGAAAGTAGGTTGCGGACCACCGTCAAAACCATGTTTTCGTCCACCCAAACCCAACAGTCCTCTTTTAAATCAGAGTTCAACGAAATGCCCTTGTTTTCCGCGGCTGCACCTAAAAGCTGTAGGTTTGGCTCGACCAAATCGATAAGGTTAATCGGTCCGGGCTCTGGCTTTAGACTGCCTTGTTGCCGCTTGGCCCAATCCAGGAGATTGTGTAGGAGGGTCAGAGCCAAACTGGCGGTGTGGTAAGCATTTTTAGCTAAGGTTTTTAGTTCGGCTGGTTTAAGATTTTCAGACTCATGGACCAAAAGATTGCAGATCGTGAGCAGCGAATTAAAAGGGCTTTTAAGATCGTGTGCAATCAGGGAAAAAAAGCGATCCTTTTCGGCCAACGCTTGGCGAAGCTCCCCTGGATCCCCATCTCCGCTTAAAGAATAGATCAGGGTGCGCATTAAAGCCCAAATAGACATCAATCCCAAAAACCAGGCGATAACGTTGTTTCTTTGTTCCAGAATAATTTTATGCTGCTGATAAAACAGGCTTCCAGGTTTTAAATGAACCTGCCATATTTGCCCCCCAAAACTCAAAGGGAAACTGGCATTTAACTCAGATATAGCGGGTTGTACCGGCGTTTGGTAAATAGGTTGGCCTTCTTGGTAAAGAACTAGCTGCAACTCTTCATAATGGTTGTCTAATGCGTCTTTAATAAACCTTTCAAGATCAACCGGTGCAAGGCTCCATCCAAGACTATGAGACAGGACAAAATGGGGCATGATCACCCAAAAACCCAAAATTTTGGTCTGCATCCCGGGAAGATAACCAATCTCGCTCAAAATAGGCTCATTTCGGTCCATTGAGCTCAACGCATCACGCAACAAGTCGGGCCCCAAATCCAACCCAAGCATACTTTGCTGGCGAGCTTGAGGGGCTACTAGGCTGATTCGCAAATTCCCTGGTTCTTTAGGGCTAAACATTAGACCAAAAAGGTGAGGGAAAAACCGTTTTAGTTTTAGACCCTCCACAAAGTTTCCCCAGCTTTGTTCGTTGGGAATTCCCTGATTTAAAAAGGCGGTGGTTAATTGGTTGAGCATGTTAAGCCGGTGTAGTTCACCGTCTAAACGATCTTGAACCAACTGCACCGAGTCCGTAAAATGGGCTTCTGCTAAAAGAGCTTTTTCCTTTTTTTGGTTTTGATTAATCCAAGCCAGCCAGATAAAGGATAAAAACAAGAGGACCAATAACACGATATCCACTTTTAGATCAAAGCGGCGTTGGCCAGGGAGCGGAAATCGGAAAGAGGCCATTCGGTTCCTACTCGCGAAGTGGAGGAAAGGGATAGTCAGACCGCAACGACTTTTGGATATCCATCAACCAGCGACGAACCACGATTGGAACATCCGTGTTTCGCATAACCCTTGGAAAATTATCATAAAAGTCGGTTACGTCAGTCAACACGATCCCTTCACGTTGTGAAAACCGCACCCGTACCATTCGCAGGCGGAACATCTTGTCGTCAGACTCGCGCTCTTTGATATTTAAGACAAACCCGTCTTGCCCGTCTGATTCAGCAAAGAGTTCTAGTTTTTCTTCTCTAGCCCCGCAAACTACGCTGGGATCGGGGGCTTTACATTTTTTTGAATTAAAGGCGTCGTGTTCTAAATAGACATACATCTGGTCCATCCAAGGTGCCTTAGCTGCAATCGGATCAACCCAGACGGGCTTTTTGGCCCAACCTGTCTGCCCACATAGCAGTAAACCTATCAAAAGGATAAATACCTTTGCCATCAGGGAAGGGAGGGTGGATTGAGGTGGATTGGATCGGTCAACGCGTTAAGAAAGGCTAACAGATCCTGTTGTTCTTGGCGGCTTAGACTTAGAGACGACATTTCTGGATCAAGATTTTTTTTCGATTCGCCCCCATGGTCGTAAAATTCGATTACCGCCTCTAAGGTGGCCAGGCTGCCATCGTGCATGTAGGGAGCACTAAGGGCGATGTTGCGCAAGCCGGGCGTTTTAAAGGCGCCCATAGAAATCTTAATCGGATTTACCTTAAATCGTCCTGGGTCATCCCCCACTATTCCGATATTGTGAAATCCGTTATCCGTAAAATTGGGTCCATCGTGGCAAATAGAACACCGGCCCTTGCCTTCAAAAAGTTTGAGCCCCCTGATCTGGCTTTCACTCAACGCTCTAAGGTCACCCTCTGCATATCGGTCATAAGCCGAATTGCGACTAACTAAGCTCTGTTCAAAAGCGGCAATAGCTTGCGCTAAGTTTTGGGCGGTCACCCCATTTTTAAAAAGCTTTGCAAAGGCCTTTTGGTAAACGGGGACTTTAGCAATCTTCTGCTCCAACTCGACCAAACTTAAACCCATCTCATCTGGATTTTGGATGGGCCCTAAGGCTTGCTCGGCCAGCCCCTGGGCGCGTCCATCCCAAAACATAGGGGCCATGGGTTTTAGGTTAAACAAATGGGGGGCGTTGCGCTCCAAGAGTTTACCTGAAACCCCTTTCCCTTTGGGTAGTCCATCTGAAAAGCCCAGGTTCGGATTGTGACAAGTGGCGCAAGAGATTTGGTTATTTTTTGACAGCCTCGGATCAAAAAAAAGGGTTTTGCCTAAAGATATTAATTCGCTGTTTTCCTTTACCCATTGATCGATCGATGCGGGGCGACCAAGGCCTGCCCAAGCCAAACTGGGTAAAACCAACAAAAACAGGACTAAGATTTTGGTTTTCATAGGCAATCAAAGGCTGGATAGATGGCGGAATATACGGTATTGAGGGGATAATTGTCAATTTCTCTAGTGAAGTCATGAAATTACCCTTGCGCGCTCTTGAGGGTTGGCAATTGGTTTTCAAAGGTGTTAGGGTGCCCAAAAAAAAAGTGGAATCCCCAATCGGAGCGTTTTATGAGTTGGTTTAAAAATACCCTTCTTACCCTGTCTGTGGGCGTTTGCTGGGTTTTCCCCGCATTCGCTGGCCCCGACGACATTACCTTAACCCCAGGGGTATGGTACGATGTGGCCCTTCGCTCCTCCAGTACTGATTCGGGCGGGCAAAAAGCCTCTGACCTATCCACCACCTCCTTTGGAATCATGTGGTTGACCGCAGCCCAGCCATACAATCAATACGAAACCGCCGCGGTTTTAGCCTTAAGTGCAGACGACACCAACGGTGCGGCTTTATACGAACTATATGGCAAATTGTCCCGCGAAGGGGTGACCTATAAGTTGGGGATGTTTGATCCGAGTGACACCACGGTTGGTCTTAAAAATCTACCCCTGAAAAACGACGACACCTTTTTCGGCATGATACTTGGCCCCCAGTCTTATGTGGGCGTGGATTTAACTAACCTGGGTTTAAGTGTTTTGTGGGGCAGCCATACGGTGAACCACCAAGCGGACGCAGACGATTCCAGTGCCGATGCCGCTACCGTCCAGACCTCAATGGCGCTGTATTTTGAAAAGGAGTTTGGAAATATTGCATTGGCCGCTGATTTTGGACAGATCACCAATAAAAACGATGTTAATAAAGGGCCCAGTGCTGCCGCCTTGGCCGCCGGGGATTATTACGACCGTATGACCGGGTTAGGGTTCGCTTGGGCTTCTGGATCAGTGGGCTTTGGGTTGCAAGGGGAGATTTTGACCAACCACCTGGATTCCAGAACGGACGACGAAGTAACCACCCATAGCAACCTCAGCTTTGACCTCAACTTTAGCGAGCGCAGTGGATTGGGTTTGGCGGTGACCCAACTTAGCCTTGCTGACGGCAGCGCCAACCCCACCCTTACCCAACGGAGTCAGTTAGGTCTAGTCGAGCGGTTTAATAACTTGCAGGCGGTAACCATGCTTTATTCGGTAAACACCAAAGACGCCGACGATGAGACCCTTGATATCAAGGAAACCGGGCTGGTGGTGGGTATGCATATTGAGTTTTGATCAGGAAAACGGGCAGGGTGACAGCCCTGCTTTTTTGGACTTAGCCAAGCACTTGCTGGTTAGTTTAAGCGACAGGCTTGGCCTGCCTAGGCCAGCGGGGGGCTGACCGATAAACCCCCTGCCCCTTTTCTTTCCCACTCATTTGGCCCATCTAGGGCACCTAGCCTAGGCTTAGCCCCGCGAAACGGCTCTCTTGCGACCAAAACGGTCTAGCACCCATCCTATTAATCGAATCACTCCCGCCTCCGTTGCTTTTCGGCTTAAATTATAAAGCAAGTATGGGCTCGATACAAAGGGAAAATTTAAAATAGGCAGATTTATTTACATCCCACCGCAAAGATGGTTAAAATGGCCTATTATATTAGCCACCTGTGATGCTTGTCCGGCAAATGTCGGCGGACTTGTTTATACTTCCAGGCCCATTACCACTTTCACCTCAGGAGGCCTTTTTAGTTGCCTGCCTTTTGGCGCTGATCAAGTGATAGGTGGACATTTCAGAGGTCTCACTTTTTTGTTTTGACGAGGGTGGGCTCGCACTTTAGACTAGACCTAGGATTTTGTTGTTTAAGCATAGGTAAGGATTATGGCGTTAAGCATCTCGGTTTATATTGCCACTAGCTTAGACGGTTTTATCGCTCGTCTTGATGGGGGTCTCGATTGGCTACCGGGGGCAGATGGGACGAGTGCGGAAACGACTGAAGACTATGGCTATCAAGCCTTTATGGACTCGGTTGATGCCTTGGCCATGGGGCGAAAAACCTTTGACATGGTTCAAAGCTTTGGCCAATGGCCTTACGGGGACAAACCAGTTTTTGTGCTCACCAACCACCCGCTGACCGGGAAAATACCCCCCAAGGTTGAAACCCTGGCTGGGGAACCCGCCGCATTGGTAAAGATTTGGGAAGCTAGAGGGCTTGCCCACCTTTATCTGGACGGTGGGCTAAGTATCCAATCTTTTCTGCGCGCCCATTTGGTGGACCAACTGATCCTGACCTGTATCCCTATTCTGATTGGCCAGGGCCGCCCGCTCTTTGGCCCTTTAGAAAAAGACCTTCCCTTAAAACACCTATCCACCCAATCCTTCCCTAGCGGTTTTGTCCAAAGCCATTACCGGCGCCAGTGAGGAAGGATTTAGGGTTTGGCAGAGGACTTAGGTCAAGCCGAAGGGCCAAAATAGAAAGGGTTGGCACGCCTCGCCGCCGCAAATTTAAGGATTTGCCCCCCTGCCAGAGACCAGTGGCCCCCTTAGGCCCTGTCTTTACCTAAACCTTATGCCGTTCTAAGGTGGTGTTTTTCTCGCGAGTTAAAATCTCTTCGCCCGTTAACACTGCCACCGAAACCTCCCCGGTCAACCAGCGGCGGGCGCACTCAATCAACTCTTCGCGCTTTGCCCCTAAAACCCCTTGGCGGAAGGCTAAACGTCGCTCTTTAGTTTTTCCGATTTTTAAATGATGATAGGCACTAGACGCCCGACCTGAAGGAGATTGCGGGCTGTCCATGCTGCTGGCGCATTGCAAGATTGCCTCGTCTAAAGCGGTCTGATCGAAGGCGGTAGATTCCAGCCAACCTAGGGCCCCCTTAAAGACCTCTAAAGTGCGATTTAAGTGCGGATCACGGTAGCTACTCATCGAAAAAATACCCAAGGTCGCATTATAACCGGACATACCTCCATAGGCCCCACCCTTTTCGCGGATTTCGCCGTGTAAATAGGGGAAGCGTAATAGATTGGCTAAAACAAACAGCCGTGGCGCGTCTGGGTCCAAAAATCGGGGGGCCTGTTGGGCTTGAGCGACGTAACTGACAGGGGTAGTGGTCACCCAGGCCTCTTGCACCCGTTTGGCCACGGGCTCAATCTGGTCGCCTGCGGGTTTTACTGGAGCCCCGGCGGGCAGGCTTTGATAAAGCCCACTGATTTGAGTTTCTAAAGAACCTAAACTATCTGCCTCACCCAACCCAAACACCGACAGCCTTGAGGCCGTAAACACCCGATCAAAAATCCCGGTCAGTCCTGTCAGACGTTTTAACAAAACCTTGGGCTCTAGTGCGGCCAATTCTTTCATAAACCGAGTCTGGCTCAAGCCGCTATAAATCTCATCGATCTGGGCGGCACGAGAAAAATGGCGCGACGCTAATCCTAAGGCATATTGGTGCCCTGACTGGACCAAGTGGTTTACCAGTCCGTTGGTCCGCTGACCTACCAAACTGATAATTCGCTCTTCCTCTTTGACCTCTAGTCCCCCCAAAATCAGCCGCAACAACTCAAACAGCTTCGGCAGTTTCTCGTGTAAACTTTTGCTGCCAATCACCAAGTATTCTTCCAAAGGGATTGGATCTAAAAACTGGCGGCTTTGGGGAGAAGCGGAAAACCCACCCGTGTGGCGGCTGATCTCTTGCGCCAAGCCTTCATAACTCAGATCCCCTTTTCCCGTTTGGGTCAAGAGTAGGCCCAAAAGGGGAAGCCAAGCCCGCTCCTCATCGGTGATCCCATCTAACCGGAAGAAGCACTTAAGATAACTAATGCCATTGGTGGGTTGCTCATAAAGGTAAACATCCCGGGCCTCTGGCCGCTCTAAGACGGGGTCATAAAAACGAATCTCTTTAGGAATATCCGAGACCGTCAACGTGGGTAGGCAGTCCAGATCTTCTTCGGTTTCTTGATGCGCTTCTAGGGCCAGACCTCGGGCCTTGATCGCCTCCACCTCGTCCAAGGATAATCCAGCCCGAATTTGGTCCAGTTTCGCCCGCCTGGCGGCTTCTTGACGCGCTTGCATCCCAGGGTCTGGTTGCAGGCTCACCCGCACTCGGTGGGGGTTATCGAGCAAATATTGCTTGATCTTGCCTTCTAGGTATCCCGGTTTTTCTAAGCGGGCTTTTAGTTGGTTTAAGGTTTGGTCGAGGTCGAGGGCGCTTAAGGGATCGCCCCCATGGACCCAAGGGCCAAAGAAGCGGAACAACAGGTTAAGCCCGTATGGATAACCGCCGCCCGTGATTTCGCGAACCGATAGTTCCATCTGGTGCAGCGCGGTCTCCAACGCGACCGGGTCAATCCCCTTTTGGGCAATCTCTTTGAGTGTGTCTAACACTAAGGTTTCGACTTGGTCGAAATCAGCCCTAGCCACCCCTTGCAGACCTGCCCCAAACCAGCATTGGCGAATCTCATTTTCAAAACCAGTGCCGTCGGCCAAGGCTTGGCCCAACTTTGATTCTAGCAACGCCTTTTTTAAAGGGGCCCCTGAATGGCCTAGGAGGATCTCTTCGATCAACTCCAGACTTAAAACCTCCAAAGGCTCTAATACATCTGCGGTGAGCCAGGCTAGCAGCAGTTGCCCCTTTTTTCCGTTGTCTTCGCTTGGGTCCAAAGGATACGTAAAATCAAAGGATTTGGGCTCGCGGTAGCGGGTCTCGGTCCCTACTTGGGTATGGGTTTCGATGGCTTCGAACTGGCTTAAAGCCAAGGCCTCAATCTGGGCTAAGTGCCCCTCTAAGGGCAGATCGCCATAGGTGTAGAAAAAGGCGTTTGATGGGTGGTAATGGCTTTGGTGGAATTTAACCAACTGCTCATGGGTCAGATCCGTAATCACTGCCGGGTCACCGCCTGAATTGTGCCGGTAGGTCAAGGTCGGGAACAGAGCTTGCCCTAGGTTGCGGTGCATAATCTGGGACTGCTGGCTCATCGCCCCTTGCATCTCGTTATAAACCACCCCTTTAAACTCAAGCGGGCTGTTTTCATCACTTGGGTCTTGGAACTCCAACCGGTGCCCTTCTTGGCTAAAATTGAGTTCTGATAGCAGCGGGAAAAATGCGGCATCTAGGTAGATTCCCAAGAGGTTGTCGAAGTCCTTTGGGTTTTGGGTCGAAAAGGGGTACATGGTCCAGTCAGAGGCGGTGAAGGCGTTCATAAAGGTTTTCAAAGAACGCTTGATCATTGAAAAAAATGGGTCTCGAACCGGGTATTTTTGGCTTCCACATAGGGCGGTGTGCTCCAAGATATGAGCCACTCCGCTAGAGTCGGTGGGGGTGGTGGGGAAAGCCACAGCAAAGAGGTTGTTGTCGTCTTCGTTGGCCAGATGGACCAATTGGGCCCCGGTTCTTTCGTGTACCAACCGGTAGTAGGTCAGTTGCAGACGCTCAAGGCGGGTGACTTCTTTAACTAAAAAACCGTGGGCACGGTCTCCGGGGTTGTATTGTAAGGGATTCATCGCTCGTTAGTAGTAGGTTTCGGACAGTTTAGGGGATTTATTAGGGTTCGTCACCTAGTTCGACCAATTGGTCGGACTCGACCGGTTAAGTCGAGTTTGCCCGGTGCTTTCCCGGTGGGAGGTTAAGGAGTAATTTGGCGGCAAACCTAGATTTTTTGGCCTTGGGGAAAGCCCTCCAAAGGGTCGAGTCACCGCCAAAATCAGGCCAAAAAAACGCAATAATAATTTAAATATAAATAAATATTTTTTACAGCAACATACTATAATTAATTACTATTTTAAAATAGATTGAGGGTTAAACGGGGAGGTGGCACGTTTAAAGCAGCTAGTAGGCCAGGATGTCTCTTAACGAGGCCCTGCAACGGATTCATGGAAGGAGCGGAATTGGAACCACCAACCCCTTCCATGAATCTCGCTACAAACCTAATACAACGGAGACCGACATGGCCGCCAAAAGCAACAAACGGGCCGACAAATCGACTGCCTTTCATCCTGACTCGGACCAAATTTCCGACGCGGTTCAAAACTTTCTCAAATCAGGCGGACGGATTACCCGCTACGTCGATTATGATGAAGAGTTTGAACATTTTGCTCATGGGGGCAGCTACCGACACCAAGAGCATGGCCATGCTAAGCCATCTTAAAGATCGGTCCCAATTCCTGGCGCACTCGCCTTAGGTCGTCCCAAACCTGAGGCAGTAATCCCAGGTTTTGGCTCACGTCCCTTGGATGCCAAAGGCCAATCAGCCTAGCGCCTTGATAATCTAAGGCGCGGCCCCTAATTTCGGACCAGGGCGGGCTTTGTGGCAAAAGGGATTTTAAGGTCCTCTCGCCTAAAGCGAGGATCAATCTGGGGGCAAGTAATTCAATTTGCTTGCCAAAAATCTCTCCACAAGCCTCTATTTCTTCAAAAGTTGCAGGTCGATCCCCATCTGGCCGGCATTTGACCCGCTGGGTATAATACACGGCTCGAGGGTTAATCCCCAACGCCAAGATTATTTTGTCGATCCATTCCCCCTCTGCTCCAAAAAAGGCTTGGCCCCGTTGGTCTTCAGGCTGGCTCGGCTGGTCTCCGACAACTAATAACTTAGTCTGCTGATTCCCTTGGCCAAATACCACCGAGCGACGAGTATTAGACAGGATACAATCCCGACATTCGCGAACCCGAAAATGGAGACTGTCTAGGCTTTTGGCCTCCATTTTATTAAAGCTTTGCGCGGGGGGGGTAACAGGCGGCGGCGTTGATGGACTAGGGGTTGGAGTCGGGACTGTAGGCAGGACTGGCCCAGGTTCCGGTTCTGGGCGGGTCTTTAAAACGAGGGGTCGAGGGCGGGCCACTTGGGGTGGAGCCTCCAAAGGAGGCATATCCGGGTTTAAATACACCCCGCCAAAATCCCAATTTGTCTCAAAATAGTCCAACAAAGCCTGTTCTTCAGGCTCTAAAGGAACAAAGCGACTGCCCGCCATATAAGGGCGGAGCGCTTGGGTCAGGGCTTTAAGGTCCAGTTCTTGAGTCATCTTGATTTTATATGGAAACCCCCAGTCTATCCCAACCAAACTAACCTGCCTAGCCCGGCTTTGACGGACCCTTGTAGTTTTTGTATGCTCTCCAAACTAAGTCCATTTAACCACAAACCTTTTAGAGTCCAGAAAAAAGATGTCCGAGAAACAGACCCCGCAGGCCGAAGAGTTTGAGTTTCAGGCCGAGATGTCGCAGCTATTGCACTTAATCACCCATAGCCTCTATAGCCACCGGGAGATCTTCCTTAGAGAGCTGATTTCCAATGCTTCGGACGCCCTAGGTAAACTCCACTTTGCCAGCCTGACCGATCAGAGCGTTTTGGGCGACGACCCTAACCTCAAGATTCGCCTAGAGCTTGATGACAAAGCCAAAACCTTGGCCATTATCGACAATGGCTTGGGAATGAGTAAAAAAGAGCTCATCGAAAACCTAGGCACCATCGCCAAATCAGGAACTGCGGCCTTTGCCAAAAAGATGACCGGCGATGCCAAAAAGGATTTAGACCTGATTGGTCGTTTTGGGGTGGGCTTTTACTCGGTGTTTATGGTCACCGATCAGGTAACCGTTGAGACCCGGGGCTACAAGAGCAAAAAAGGCTACCGCTGGGTTTCTAAAGGCACTGGTAAGTTTACGATTGAAGAGCTTGGCGATATTCCTCGGGGCACCAAAATCAGCTTTAAGTTCAAAAAGGATGCTGCTGAGGATTTTGGCTCGAAGTGGCAATTAGAGTCGATTGTGAAAAAATACTCTAATTTTGTTAACTTCCCGATTGAGTTAGGCGAAGAGGCCCTCAACCAAACTGGCGCCCTATGGGCCAAGCCAGCCAAAGAGGTGACCGACGAGGAATACAAAGAATTTTTTGGTTTTTTAAGCCATGGCGGGAGCGAAGCTTTAGGCCACCTGCATCTAGCGGTGGACGTACCGGTCCAATTTAAATCGGTGCTGTTTTTCCCTAAAGAAGCCCCAAAAAACATGTTTAACCCAGACGAGCGGGACTCGAAGATCAACCTTTATGTCAAAAGGGTTTTTATCCAAAGCGACGCCAAAGACCTGCTCCCGGCCTGGATGCGGTTTATGGTGGGCGTTGTGGATTCTGAAGACTTGAGCCTTAACGTCTCAAGGGAATCGACCCAACACAGTCCGGTTATGGCTAAAATTAACCAATACCTAACCAAAAAGGTCTTAGGTGAGCTTAAAAGCTGGACCGAACAAAAACCAGAACTCTACCAAACCTTTTGGAAGGGTTTTGGTAATTTTGTTAAGGAAGGGATTCATACGGATTACGCTAACAAAGACAAGCTGCTTGAGCTTTACCGCTGCGCTAGCAGCCATGACCCGCAAGGTTTGACCAGCCTCGCCGACTACATCAGCCGCCTTAAGCCACAACAGTCTGAGATTTATTATGTGGTGGGCAAAAACCAAGGGGTAATCGAATCGAACCCCAACCTCGAATATTTTAAGAAAAACGGCATTGAGGTACTTTATTTCTTTGAAGAGATTGACGAGTTCGTGTTATCAGGGGTGATGCAGTACCAAGAAAAGCAAATCGTGGGTATCGACAAAGCCGACCTAAGCCTAGGGCACGAAGAACACCCTGAGCAATTAAGCCCTGAGGAATCGGAAGGTTTATTGGGTCTCTTTAAAACGGTTTTGGGTGAGCGGGTCTCTAACGTGACCGCGTCTAAACGTTTGGTGGACAGTGCCTGCACCCTGGTTTCGGCTAAAGACGCAATGGGGGCCAACATGGAGCGGATGATGAAAATGTTTGATCAAAACTTCACCGGCGGCAAGCGGGTGATGGAGGTCAATCTTGCTCATCCCTTAATCAAAAATTTGGCCGGAATCCTAAATGCCGCCCCAGAGGAGCCGATATTGTCGGATATTATTGTCCAACTCTACGAAGGGGCTAGCCTACTCGAAGGCAGCTTGGAGGACCCTAGCGAGATGGTACCTCGGATCGCTCGGTTGATGGGTAGCGCCGCCGAGTCTAGGCTCAAGGCGCTCAAACCCGCCTAAGCAAGCAGCCCAGGGAAGCACCATGCAAAAACTTCTTTTGGTGGTCTTCCTCATCTTAGCCCCTTGGGTTCTCTGGGCTCAAGGTTCCGTGGTTTTAGAGGGGGAGTTGTACCGTTTCGACAAGGATAACAACACCCTCTATTACACCAACCCTCGCGCTACCTTTGATAAAGCCATTCTCATGGCTAACAATCTGGTTTATAAAAAAGACCAAGGGTTATTAGAATTTGACGGCAACATCTTGGTCCGCTCCCCCGAATTTCTGATTACCGCCGAGAGGGGGAATTATAACCTTCAAACCAAAGAGATGACTTTTGAAGAGGTTAGTCTCTACGACTATGTCAACTTGACCTACTTGCGAGCCAAAAAGGTGGTCAAGGTAGATGCCGAGATATTTGACATATTCGACGCCAAGCTGACCCTTTGCAGCCCTGAAGACCCAGCCTGGGCCTTTGAGTCGGACTACATCCGCTATGATATCGACAACTTCGCCTATTCAGTAAATACGCTGTTGTTATTTAACGACCTGCCTATTTTTTATACGCCCATCGCCTCCTGGCCTACCAAAAAGGGCCGGGCTACTGGTTTTTTAGCCCCGGTCATCTCTAGTAAAAGGGGCAACGTGGATAAAGGGAAAAACTATGGCGCCCGTGCCCAACTGCCCTACTTTATCGCCTTTGACAAAGATCACGACCTAACGGTGACCCCCGATCAAATCGAAAAAAGAGGCACCGGCCTTGGCCTCGAATATGCCTACGCCTTTGTGCCGGGTATGTCGGGCCTGATCAAAACCTGGTACCTGGACGAATCCAAAACAGACCGCGACCTAACCTTTGAAAACCTAGGCAGCAAAACCGCTGATCAAGTGGACCTCCGTCCAACCCGCTACAATTACAGCTTCGACCACCGACAAAACATCCCTTGGGGGGGGCAGTTATTTTTACACCAAACCGGGCGCAGTGATAACGAGCTGGAAAAAGAATATTTAGACCTCTTAATCGGCCAGCAACCACGCTTGGCGCGTTCGGCTAGTGTGGTTTTACCTTGGGAAGGTGGGGGTTTAAATATTACCCACGAGAAAGGGGACCAGTTCCTCTACCCTTCGGTGTTTGACCGGGGCACCGACCTGGATACGCACCTCAACCGGAATCTAGTGGTCACCGCCAACAAGCGCTTTTCTGGAGTAGGCGGGACCGCATTGTCTTTGGCCACCAGCGGTGGTTGGACCGACTTTGAACGCCGTTATGGTTGGCGCGGGGGCTTAAGCCAGGGTAGCTTAGAGGGGCAATTCCCCTTTAACCTAGATTTTTTAAACCTGATTCCCTTTTACCGAGCCGATGTTTACCAGTACAGCCCCAACTACGCCTTTAGTCCTGGCGAAACCAGCACCAGCGGCTTTGAGGCAAAACCCCAAGCTTTTGGTTGGGTCCTTGGCAAAAAACGCATAGAGGCCAATTTTGAGTTGTTCAAGGTCTTTGCAGATCAAAAAGGAATTGGCCGAAGTCGATTAGGGCTAAGACCAAAACTGATCTATGAAGAGGTGGACGATATTGACCAACGAAAAGGTCTGGCTTTAACCCCTAGCAACCACGTCTTTACCCCTGACAATTTTGACCCAATGGCAACCTCTCGCTTTGCTGATTATAGCCGTTGGGCCCCCATGTTTAGTGCGCCGATCTACGGCTACCGGGTCTTCACCTTTCGCTGGGAAGCCAACTATCTGATCAAAAATCCGCTCAACCAACAGGTGCGTAGTTTGTTTAATTTGGCCATTTCAGATCCTTACAATCTCAACCGAGAACAAACTCTGGCCCAGATTAATGCTAAATACCTGGGCCCCCAGATCCCCGAAGCGTTGCAAGAAACCAGCTTAGGCAATCGGCGGATGCCCCTTAAAATCGAGCTCGGATTAAACCCTTCTGAATCCTTTTCGACGGGGCTGTTTTACCGTTTTGATCACGAACTAGGCCGGGTAATAGAAAACCGCTATAGCGTTGGGGCGGCTAGCTTTGAGGGGCACCGCCTAGACCTGGGCTATACTAACAACACCAAGGCCTATATGGAACTCGACGGCATCAACCGGGCCGCCTCTAAGTCCTACACCCTTAACCAGTTGCTTCAACTGGGCAACCGCTCAAGCCTTAACTTTAACGGCCAGTGGGACTTAAGCCGAGCCGAACCGGCGCTACTTTACGGCACCTTAAGCGATGTAGAGCGGTTAGACCGGCAACTAACCTTTGCCAAACTCGAACTCCATTTAGGTCACCAATGTTTTGACTACATTTTGGGCTTTACAGAGCAAGTAGTCACCAGGACCCAAAATAACCGAAACTTCGAGACCGTCGAACAGGTTTTTTCGGCCTCCATGAATCTGGCCAAGTGGCCCTCATCGGTAAATCCGTATCAACGCAAAATGGACATTAACCGGTTTTAAAATGAACAGGTTTTGGCTGATCCTTTTTTGTTTGGCACTTCCGGCCTTGGGGTTAGCCGAGCCCCTACGCCCAGTGGCCCGCCCCAGCGGAACGGGGGTGATGCTCGCCGAAAAGGTCTGGGCTTGCCATGTTGGCTATGGCATGGGTAACGACGCCTTTAGGTTAGGTAGCAAAGATCTTTACGACCAAGGGGCGGGGCCTGCCTATTGGAGTGGGTTAAATTATGGCCGAAGTTCGGCCATGGGGCTTGGGTGTTTAATGCGGGGCTGGTGGTTTGATTATGGCTTTTTTGACCGAACCTCGAAACTGCAAACCAGCTATAACACAAACAACCAGCGGTACAACCTTCTCAAGTACCACCTGGACTTGGCTTCAGCCGGATACGCCTTGCGCCTAGTGCCCCATTATTTTTACCTGGACTTGGGATTAGGGGCGTTCAACCTTAGTTATCAACCAGGATATTACCCCCAGGTGGCTACTGAAGAGCGGCTCGATGACCCTATCAAAGCAAACGGCCCCCTGGCCCACCTGCGCTTTCGAGCCCACTTGAGCCATTTTTTCTTTGCCTCTTATGGCCTTTTAGCCCCCCTAGGCTCGACGGACCCCTGGTCTTACTCGAGTCGGTTGGAATTAAACCTAATCGCCAACTTCTAATGAAAAATTGGGCACCCATTATTTTTGTTATATTACTGAGCTTAGGCTGTGGGCGGCGCACGCCCCCTGTGCCTAGACTCGACCTTAATCAACACCTTATGCCTTTAAAAGTAGCCGCTCCCTACTACAAAGACCAGTGGCTCGTTTTCACCTGGGCCTTGGCCCAAGAGGATCCTAAGGAACGGGCTCATTTGGCGAGCGAGATCGACCATTTCCGCTTGTATATAGGCGAACCCAATTGCCCCAGTTGTGGCGCACAAGGGGCGGGCTGGGTCAAGATATCTGGAGACGGGCTAAGCCTCACCCCTGGCGAACTAGACCAGCAAAAAACCCAGGCCCTCGCCGAAGCCCGCGCTTATCGGTTTAAAGATAGTTACACCCTCGAATTACCCCCAGACTTTGTGGAGGCTGCGCCCGAATTTACCTTAGAATACCGAACTATCGACGGAAGCAAAAATCCTGCTTCTGTCCCCTTGGTGGTGCAACGTCCAGGAAACCTACCTGTACCCAAACTACTTAACCACCGATTTACCCCAGCCCAATGTGATTTCCCCTGTCCAGATCGGCGGCGGTTGGCGATCAAATGGGAGCCTCTTTTAGAGCGGGAGGTGACCCGGATTGACCCGCAAGGGGGCGTTTATAGTGACCGGTTGTATTATGGGCTTACCCTCTATAGTTTGATTGAGGGGGTTGAACATCCGCTAAACGAAGGTTCAATCTACACAGGTGCCCTCGATATCGAAGTGGGCCCAGAACCAATTTGGATACACTATAGTGACCGTTTTGGAAACCTATCGGCCCCTTTGGTCTTAGAGGGCCTAAGCCCTTGAGTTAATCGGCCAGCAAGGTTAGGCTTAAAGCCGAGATTGGAGAACCATGAAAACCCTGTTTTTTTTAAGCCTGCTGTTTGCCCTAACCGCCTGCGCCACTGGTCCGCAGACGCCCGAGGCCGATCTAGTCCGCCTAGGCAGCCCAGAGGCACTGCGTTTAAGCCTTGAGCAAAGGTTATTTAAAGACCCCAAAGACCACCAAGCCCATTACCAGATGGCTTGGGTCCTTGAGCAATCCAGGGAATTTGAAGGGGCGGCGCAAGCGATTGAGCGGGCGGTGGTTTTAGAACCGCAGTCCGCCAGCTACCGGCTTTTGGCCGGGCAGATCCAGTACCAAATGGGCGACTATTTTCAAGCGGTTAATCTGCTTTCAGCGGCGCTTAAGTTAGACAATCGACTATTAGAGGCTTATTACTTTTTGGCACTTTCGCTAGAAGCCACAGGTCGGAGCGAAGAAGCCTTGTCCCAGCTTAAACTAGCCCTAGAGATTGAACCCCTATACTTCGACGCCCGCCTAGCCAAGGTGCGGATTGCTATGACCCTACCCGAGAATGCTCCCGACTTGGCCAGCCTCACCTTAGAATTAGAGGCCGCTTTAAAGATTAAGCCCAACTCGGTAGAAGGCACCCTGCTTTTAGCCCAGCTTTATGGCGGGCAAGGGGCGAGCTACAAGGCGCGGTTGATTTTAGAGGACTGGCTCAAACGTTTTGGCAACCAAGACCGGGTGTTGTTGGCTTTAGCCCGACTAGAACTATCCGAAGGCCGCCCAGAGGTCGCCCAAAAAACATTGGCTCGACAAAAAGAATCCTCTGCCGCTTCTAGGGTGTTGCTCCTTAAAATTGGCCGTCACCAAAGCCCTCCAGCGGTGCTTTTAGGGCAGGTGGAAAAGGAACTTACCTTAGAGCCCGATTCAGAGGAACTCTACCTCTACCAAGGAGAATTGTATTTAGAACTGGGTCGCCCTGAAGAGGCGGAACGTTGCTTACAACGGGCCTTAAAAATCAACCCCCGCGATGCCCAGGCCCATCTATTAATTGCTCGGGCCTACCTAGAAGAGGCGGACTATGCGGGCGAAGAAATGGCTTTAGCCAAAGCCCGCAGCCTCGCCCCTAGTTCTTTAGAAATTCGCTTAGCCTATCTGGCCTCTTTGATTCGCCAGGGGCTTTGGGATGAGGCCCAGACCGAGGTCCAGCGGGGTGGCACCGATCAAGACCATCGAGGCATACTTCTTATCAAGGCTTATTTGGCTGAGATGAAGGGGGATTATGGCACGGCCGAAGCCTTACTTACCCGGGTGCTTAAAAAAGGCAGTGACCCCCAAGCCGAACTGGCTATGGCCCGCCTAGAGCTTTCGCGCGGTCTGTTTGATACTGGGCTTGGCCGGGCTCAACGCTTGCTTAAAGAGCGCCCCACCGACTTTGAAGTCAAATTGGTTTTGGCCAAGGGTTATCTTTTAACCGGCAAACACCAAGAACTAGAAACTATTTTAAACCCACTACTTGATCAACGCCGGGGTGAGGGGCGGGCCCATCTGCTTTTAGCCCAGTCTAAGATACGTCGAGGCCAAGTTGCCCAAGCTGCCGAGACCCTACGCCAAGCGTTACGCACCTGGCCTCGCCAGCCCGATTTAGTTCAAGCTTATACCTTGGCTTTGGGCCTCTTGGGGCAATATGCCCAAGCGATTCCCCTGTTAGAAGAGATGCAACGCTTCCGACACCGCTACAACCAACTATTTGGATTCCGCCTTTGGGAATATTATTTCAAAGCGGGCCAAAAAGAGCGTTTTAATCAGTTTCCCCTACCCCAATGATGGCTTTTTATCTAATTTTGGCAATTTTTTTGGCGGTTTTAGACCAGTTGGTTAAGTTAGCCGTGCGCCAACAAATGGGGGATGGTCAGGTGATCGACCTGATCCCAAACTTGATCAACCTAACCTATCAAGAAAACCGGGGGATTAGCTTTTCCCTCTTCGCCGATCTGCCCGAGTCGATGCGTGCCCTGTTTTTGACAGGGGTGTCGGCCTTGGTGGTGTTGGGGTTGTTGGTATATTTAAAAAAGCATTGGCCAAGTTACCAACGGGGTGAGCGTTTGGGCTTTGCCCTGATTTTGGGTGGGGCCTTGGGCAATCTAATCGACCGAGGCTGGCGGGGCAGTGTTACCGATTATATGCATTTTTACTATTTCGACCAAAGCTTTTTTGTAAACAATCTGGCCGACGACTTGATTAGTATCGGGTTTGTTTTGGTGTTGATTTACAGCTTCAAAGAAAGGGTCCATGAAAAATAACCTCACCTCGACTCGCCAATTTGTTGATAAATTAGCCCAAGAAGGGGAGCTTTGGCGCTTTGAGGCGCCGATAGACCCTGACCAAGAACTAGCCGAGGTGCAAAGGCGGGTCGTAGCGCAAAAGGGTCCCGCCCTCTTGTTTACCCAAGTCAAAGGCACAAAATTTCCAGTAGCGACCAACCTCTACGGGTCTCAAAAAAGGATTGATTTAGCCTTTGGCTCCAAGCCGGGCCAGTTTATCAAAGACCTAGCCCAGGCCGTCGATGGCCTGCTGCCTCCTAGCCCTAAAAAATTGTGGGACGCCAAGCACTTGGCCCTGACGGGGCTCAAGGTGGGGCTTAAGACCAAACATCAGGGCCCGGTCTTGGCTGAGCAGGTTTCCGGGCTAGACCAACTCCCCCAGATCAAGTCCTGGCCTGAAGACGGCGGTGCCTTTATCACCTTGCCTTTGGTTTACACAGAATCGCCCAAATCGGGAAAAGGCAACCTGGGGATGTACCGGGTGCAGCTTTTTGATGAAAAAACCGCCGGGATGCATATTCAAATCCATCGAGGTGGGGGTTATCATTACCATGAGGCCGAAGCCCTTAATCGCTCTTTACCAGCCCGTGTTTTTGTTGGCGGCCCCCCGGCCCTGACTATTGCCGCGGTGGCCCCCTTGCCCGAAGACATCCCAGAACTCCTCTTTGCCAGCTTGTTGATGGGAGAAAAACTAGAGGTCGGGCGGCTCGATAATCTGGGAACCCGCATGGCGCTGCAAGCGGATTTTATGATTTCCGGCTTGATTCCGCCTTATAAACGGCGGCCTGAAGGACCCTTTGGGGATCATTATGGTTATTATAGTCTGCAACATAACTACCCCTACCTAGAGGTCCAATCGGTCCACCACCGTAAAGACGCCATCTGGCCCGCCACGGTCGTAGGCCGCCCTCCTCAAGAGGACCATTTTATTGCCGAATATCTGCAAGAACTACTTGAGCCGCTGTTCCCCTTGGTGTTGCACCAAGTCAAAAAGCTTTGGGCCTTTGAGGAATCGGGGGTCCATTCGTTAGCTGGGGCGATTGTTAAGGACCGATACCCCAAAGAAGCTTTCACTGCTGCGCTTCGTATCTTGTCCGAGGGGCAACTCTCGCTGACTAAGTTTTTGATGGTCACCGATCAAGAGATTGAACTTAAAAACTTCCGCCAGTTGATCACCACTGTTTTAGAACGCAGCGACATGACCACGGACCTGCATGTACTCGCCAACATCTCCCAAGACACCCTAGACTACACCGGCCCCCAAGTGAACCTGGGGTCCAAGGCCATTTTGCTTGGGTTAGGCGAAAAAAAACGGGACCTCGCCACCCGCTGGAAAGGCCCTTGGTCCGATTCAAGGCTAGGAGAGGCCCACCTTTTTTGCCCAGGTGTACTTTGTGTGGGTGGGGCCCCTTGGGAAAAGGAGAAGGAACTAGCCAAATGGTTGGCTTTAGAGCCTAGTATCCAAAAATTCTCCTGGGTAATCCTCACCGACGAACCCGAAGCGGCAGCGCAGTCAAACGAAGATTTTATTTGGTATTGTTTCACCCGCTTTGAACCAGCTGCCGACCTTTATGGTGCCCAACGGGTGGAGCGCTTCCACGTGGGCATTGAAGGCCCCTTGGTGCTCGACTGCCGGATGAAATCCTGGTACCCTAGCACTTTGGTCCCTAATCCTAAAATCGCCCAAGGGGTCGAGGAAAAATGGGGTGCCGCAATCGCCAAGGCCTGCCGTCAAAAATAGAATTTTTTCATTCCAGAAAGATATTTTCTTTTTATTACGCCTTGTTCAAACTCGTACCTATTGGGTTTTTACTAAACAGGGGTCTTAATTTTATAAAAATTAAACTCCTGTAAGATGACCAGAATTACGTAGGCGAGCGCCATTAACCCCCTAATCCATACTGGGTTAACGCCCTTGGTTTTTCTATTACCTTTAGAAACTATTGTTCCAGGTCTAAAACCGTGGTTTCGGGCATCAGGCAGGCGCGAATGCTTTATAGACCCGTTGTTAAGCGAGCGCCATCAACCCTTCGATTTCTTGGCGGAGTTTTTCGACTTGTTGGCGCTGGTCGGGGTCTAATTCAATTTGGGCTAAGATAAAATTAGCCGTGCCCACCACATCACGCCAGCGAGGCTTGGCGGGCAATCGGGCGACCTGTAAATAACGGTCAAGGGTTCTCGTTTTGTAGGTGGTCCCGTCCAGGTAAACCGTCCAAATTCCGCTGGTTTCAGCCAGTTGCAGTTTACTTTTTCCGGTTTTTTGCTCCCAAAGGGTCAAGCAAAGGGTCATCAACCTGACCAATAAATTGCGTAAATTTTCTGAATCTTGCTCCTTAAGACTATCCAGTTCGCGGCGAAGTTTAGATAACTCTTTGAGTTTGAGTTGATTTTCAATCCGGGCGATTAACTCTTTTGGGTCATAAGGTTTGGCTACATAATCGTTTGCGCCTTGGTCGAAGGAGTCTAGTTGGACACTAGGGTTGACTTGCGCGGTTAAAATCAACACGGGCAAATCCGAGGCGTCCCAACGCTCTCTAACCAGTTGGCAGAACTGAAGGCCACTCATCCGGGGCATCATTAAATCGGCTAAGATTAATTCAGGCAACCGGTGTTTAATGAGTTCTAGCCCTTCCTTTCCGCTATAGGCGACTTGAACCTGATATCCTTTTTGCTCAAGAAGGTTCTGCTGGGCAAGGGCGCTCGCAGGTTCGTCGTCCACGATTAAAATATAAGGCCCTGATTTGAGGTCTTGAGCCGATGTTTCAACTGGTTCTAAGGATAACTGGGGTTCATAGGCAGAGGTCGGTTTATCTGCCAGTTGAGAAGACTGGTTTTTTACGGCCAAGTCTAAATAAAAAATTACTTTGGTTCCCAAACCGGGGCTGCTTTTAATTTCAATCGAGCCCCCTTGTAATCTAATTAAATTTTCAGAGATCGACAGCCCCAATCCCGAACCCTGGTGTGCCCGCTCCATCGAACCCTCGCCCTGCACAAAGGGCTCCAAAACCTTGGCGAGGAGGCGTTGATCCATCCCCATACCTTGGTCACTGACCTCAATGCGGGCCCTCGTCCCTTCTTGGAAGGCGGAAATACTTATTAGCCCACTAGGGGTAAATTTAATGGCATTGTCGATAAGGTTATAGAAGATTTGTTGCAATCTTTGTGGGTCCGCATTCACCCAAGGGAAATCTTCGGGGATTTGATTTTGTAATTGGGCCTTCCCTTTTTTAAGAGAGGGTTCGCAAAGTTGGCAAACCCACTCGGAGGCGACCTTTAGATCGGTCGGTTCCAGGTGCAAAACCAGGCGTTTGTCGCGGATTTGGGCAATGTCTAAGAGATCGTTTACTAAATTAGCTAACCGCCGAGCCGAATAACCCACCAACCGAAGTCCGTCGCGCCCCTTTTGGGTGAGATTAGCAAACTCTTCTGGAGGAAAGGATTCGATAATGCCAATAATCCCTTGCAATGGGCTTTTTAGCTCATGAGAGGTGTTGGCCAAAAACTGGTCTTTAAGAAGGTTGAGTTCTTCGAGGTCTTGATTTTTTTTGTTTAATTCTTCGGATAACGCTTGCACGGCCACAAAGGCGGTAGAAAACCGATAACTTATACCTAACGCCTGGGTCACAAAAAAGATGGCCATGCCATAGGGGGCGAGGTATTGGGTATGAATCACCCCATTGGCATGAAGCACGTCGTTAATCGCGGTAGGTCCAAAGAGGGCAAAGCCCAAGGCATATGCTTTGGCCCCTTCCCGCCCCCGGTACAAGGCTAAAATGGCGACCCCAATTCCCCAAACAGCAGCGATTCCAATCAACACCTCAGCCCCTACCATCACAAAGGTTAGCCAACGGGCGTTTAATAATATTGAAACACAGCCAAAGCCCAATCCCCACACAAAGATCCGGGTGGCGCGGGAGCTAAATTCATTGGGAAAGCTTGCGTGGGTATAGAGACAGAAAAATATCAGTGCTAAGTAATCCGGGAAATTGCGGGCTTTGATTAATAGTTCATAATGATCTGGGAACCAATCTAGGGTCAACATTTCTCCGGTGACCAATAGCCTAGCAGAGAGGCTTATACAGGTTAACGAGAAATAGAGCGCCAGATGGTCGTTTCGGCGGTACAAACACAGGGCTAGGTTGTAAAGGCCGGTGAGTAATAGGCAGGTGAAGATTAAGGTTTCCGAGAGTAACCGGTACGATTTTCGTTTAGCCATTTCTGCGCGGGCACCCAAAACAAAGGGCATGGTCATCCCACCACGGACATGGTTGAAATTGGAAACCTGCACTAATAGGTCGATATGGCTAAGGCCTTTGGGCAAATCTATTTGGCTAGGCATCCAGCTTGGCTTGGAGGTTTCATAAGAGTCCCCCACCTGCCCTCGTGCCCAGGCCAACTGACCATTTACAAAAACCTTGGAGGCAGATTGTAAAATAGGAATCGAAAGGACTAGCTCAGGGGTTTCTGGGGGTAGGAGGATAAACAAGTGATAGCTGGCCACGCCCCAAATCTTGACTTGGCTATAAACCTTGGCAGCGTCCCACCAAAGCGAAGGTACCCGAATCGGGCCTGTGGGGCTAGATTGGTCTAAGGTTTCAGGGGTAACTGCTTGGCCCCAATAAAACTTCCAATCCCCTTTTAAAGGAATGGGCGCCTCAAACAAGGATTCCAGCCCCCGCAGGTCCAAGCGGCCCTCTTGGGCCAACGGAAGCGCCCCGGCCGGGCTGGCCAGGAGCAGCCATAAGCCCATCATCCAACCAAATGCTTGCCAGTTCTTCATAGGTTTCCTAAACGTTGCCTGCCCAAGTGGACCTGCTATAAAACCACACTCAAGGCTAATTGACAAAGTTAGTATTTGCCTTCTTAACCAATTTATTTCAAAGCCCTGCCCTCGGTTCTACCGATTTTAACCCATTTTGCCCAGGCCTGAGCCCAGGCCTTAGAAAGTTTTTTAGAAAATCTTGGTTTTGATCCCCGTTTTTAGGGGCCTCAAACCAGCGCTCCCCTGGGTGGGCTGGTCAGGCTTCGCGACTGGATTGGTCGCGGTTTGGCCGCCCTTTTTAAAAGCTTGGCAAGGAGGCTTAAAAAGGCCTAAAATGACCCAAATTGACCTAGAAGCAAAAGCCCCTTTGTGCTCTAATAGCAGAAACCAGCTAGGCCTCCAAGGCGAACGGATGTTGAATGACGAGGTTAAATACGCTAGAGTTTTGCGGGCAAAAGGGTTGGTGGTGTTGGCTCGGACTGCTTTTAGGGTTGTGGTGGGCTCCAGGTGCTTTTGCCGACGAAACCTTGATTTTTAGTGAAACCCATGAGTCGGAAGCGGCCCAAGCGGTGGAGGCTCCGCAAGGGACCCTGTCCGTGACGATCAGTGCTTTTGAGCCGTTACAACTAATAAAAGTCAATGGGCAAACGCAAGACGCGAGCGGGGATTTTGTGCAACTGGAGGTGCCATATCAAGTAGAACAGGGGCCGGTCGAGATCGAGATTGAAGCCCACACCGCTTCGGGCGTGGCCCAAAGAACCTACCGGCTCCATTTGAAACCGCCAGCCGAGTCCCTGAAGCGGTTTGATTGGAGCTTGATTAGTTTACTCACCCACCAATGGGGTGACAACCTGACCAACGCCGCCAAGGGGGAAGCCGTGGGTTTTCGCAAAACCTCGGTGATCCTGATGCCCGCCTTTAGCCTGACCTGGGAGGATATGCAAGTTGAACTAAAAGGCTTGAGCCTTCGCGAAAAACTCGCCGATGCTGCGCAAGCGGCCAACGAGGTGGTTTATGATCAATGGGAATTGCATCATAAATGGAAACTCGGAGCCTTCAACTTCGATTCCAGCTTGGGTCTGGCGGAAATTGCCACGGAGCTAAAGGGTTGGTCGGGCAAAAGTCACTTAGAATCGGACCAATATTTAAGCGAGCAAATGGTTTGGGAACTAACCGAGGGTCAGCAGCTAACGGGAACCTTAAAGGCCAAGTCCAAATCCTTGGCCGAAGCGGACCCGGCGAGTTACAGCCTGTCTGGGCTAGAAACCCAAGGGGACTTGGGCTACCAAATCGCCACCGACCTTTTAAGGATAAACGCCTCTATGAGGCACAAAAAAAACGACGCCCTTGGCACCTACCAAGACTTCAGCGAGGATCAAGCGGGTTTAGGTTTTGAGGCCCCGATATTAGAAGGGCTCACCTACAACCTCAACCTGACCCAAGGCCGCAAGCGGTTTGCGCAGGTGGACCCCGCCAAAGGGCAACGAGAAATTGCCCTTAGCACCGAAGCCGCCTTGGGGGCTTCCGGGGCGATGCCGTGGGTTGCGGGGTGGCAGTGGATGAGTGAATTGAGCCAAGGCCACTATGACTCCAATATTGACGGCTCTGATTACCAAACCCTAGCCGCCAGTGTTTCTTTGCTTTACGTTTTTTAAGGAACCGATGCCCCTACGCCTGTTTTTATGGTTGTTCTTAATTTCGCCCCAAACCCTGATGGCGGCGGCGGCGGGGTATATGGTGGTTACCAAGGGAGAGGCGAAACTGGTTTCTAAACAAAACCAGACCCAGATTTTTGAGGCCAGTGAAACCCAGGTTCCGTTGGAACCAGGGGACCAGATTCAGTCGAATCAAGCGGGGTTGATCCAGGTTTTTTTGCGAGAGGGCCAAGAGGAAATCCAGCTTTATGCCAACGGTTTTTTAAAGGTGGAGGCGGTCCTCCCCGAAGGCACTCGGCTGGGTTTGCCTATCGGCAAGGGTCGTTTCCAGGTGACTGGGGCCCTTTTTAACGGGAAGCCTCGCCCCTTTCGGGTCCGCACTAGCAACGCCTTGATTGGGGTCAAGGGGACCAACTTTGTGTTGCAGTGCGACCGGGAAACCACCAGCTTGGTGACCCTCGAGGGTCTGGTGGGCATGGCTAGCGCGGCCAATCTTAAAATCAGTGTCGATGTCCCCGCGGGCACCGCTACCCGCGCGGTGCAGTCGGCTCCGCCAACCCCGCCGGTGGAAGTTTCCAAAGAGGCGGTGGAGGCGATTCTAGGGGAGTCCGCTGGCCAGGAGACCTTTGATAAGCTGATTTTCGAAGCCGCCCCGCTTCCAGAAGAAACCCAAGAGGATAAAAAGGACACTAAAGATCAGGAAGAAACCGAGGGGGAGGGCAAAGATGCCAGCCAAGCCGAACCTTTGCCCCCTAAAAGCGAGCAGCTCAAGCCGGTGAAGGTCGAGGGGACCCAAGGGCTTTCGCAGGTACTTAAAGACCTAGGCACGGCGCAGACCACCGTCAAGGAAACGGTCAAACAGGTGCAAGAAACCGAAAAACTGACCCAGAAAAAGGTCAAAATTAAGATGGTTGACCAATGAAAGCGAAGTTTTGGATTATTTTAGGGTTGGGTCTTTGGCTGGCCGGTTGCGAGCCTAAGGACAACGGAAATCAGGAAGCGCCCGTCGCCACCGTTCATTTAGCGACCCCTTGGAACGTCCCCCTAGGGGCGCAAACGGCGCTAGAGGGCCAAGGCAGCCAATTGGTTTTGGCGGTTCCCGCCGCCAAAAATTCCGTAAACAACCTAGAGGAGATCACCGATTTTGTGGACCGCGCTTGGGCCGATGAACTGGCTAATGAAGTAGTTTTGAACCTGCCCCTAGGCGAGCCCTTGCGGCTGATCAAAGCGATTTACGAGCAGCCGATCACCGCCACCGACCTTAAGGGGCTCCGACCCAAACGAATCGGGCTCTCCGGGATTTTTAGCGTGGACGCCGCCACCGACCAACTGACCTTGCCGATCACGCTCTATCAACCGCCGCAACTAGCTTCTCTCCTGCCCAAAGACGGCGCCACTGGTGTCCTTTTTGATACCTCGATTGCCATCACCTTTACAGGCCCGCTGGACGCCACCACCCTGACGGTCAACGCCAAAGACTCGCAATGTTCGGGCAATTTGCAGCTCTCTAGTGATGGATTTACCAGTTGTGTGGTGCTGTCCTCGACCCTGTCTTTATCCAACGGGGGCAATACCGTCACCATGACCCCGGCTCAAGCCTTAAGCGCGAAAACCAAGTATCAGGTCCGCTTGACCGACGGCCTTAGAGACTTGCTCGGCAATGGGCCCCCAAAAGCCTATACCAGCGCGGGCTTCACCACCGCGGACCCAGCCACAGCCACGGTCTTAAAAGATACCACCGCGCCTAAAGCCACCGGCCTCACGCCCACTTCGGGCGCTACCGGCATCTCCATCACCAGCCCCCTTGTCGGAACCTTTTCCGAAGCGATGGACCCGACAAGTTTAAAGGTCAACACCTTAAACACCACTTGCACCGGGGCGGTGCAGGTTTCTTTGGATAATTTTAAAAATTGTCTCCGGTTTTCCGCCCAGCCCACCCATTCACCGGACCAAACCCAGTTTACCTTTATTTTGGCCGCCCCGTTGGCCTACGAAACCACCTACCGAATCAAACTGACCCAGTCCGCCACCGACTTGGCTGGGAATAAACTCGACCAACAGTATATTACCACCGGATTTACCACCGTGATCCCCGGCGCTCCCACGATTGCGTCGGCTAGTCCGACAGATGGGACCATCGGGGTCTCACCAAATGGGGTGGTTTCGGTTACCTTCTCCGAAGCGATGGACCCAGCCAGCCTCACGGGGACCAGTTCCTCGGCCTGTACGGGTTCGATCCTGCTTTCGGCCAACGACTTTAGGAGCTGCGCTATCCTAAGCAGTTTCACCGTCTCCAACAGCAACCGGACCTTCAGCTTCTCGGCGGAGATGAACGATGGACAGACCTACAAGTTGCGGGTGACCACCGAGGCCACCAGCGCCTTGGGCAAGACCCTGGCTTCCACCCAGACCTATAGCACTGGGTTTACGGTCTATGCGGGTTTAGCCTCTTTTTATTCGAACGCCTCGAATTGGATGGATTTTTATAAAAACGACGATGCGACCACCACCCCACCAAACCCCTATAAAGGGAGCAACGCCGCTTGCGTGGGCACTGAATCCACTTGGCAGGCCTGTTTGCATGGCGGAGAACGCAAAGTAGTGACGCTGCCCAGCAACATCGCTAGCTGTACCGGCGTCACCGCCACCGACGCCTTGGGGGCCTTTACCTGGGAATGTATCACCAGCCCGGTGCGGATCGTCTCCAAGGGGCTGGCAGCGGGCAAGCACATCTCGGACCTGATCGACTGGAACGCTATTCCGCTGGCCTTTAAAACCAACTATGTAATCATTCAAAATAACAGCAGCACCGTTTTGCAAACCGAGCCTAGCACTTGGTGGACCAATCCAATTGCGCAAAATTCCACCGCGCTGAACACTTCGGGCACCCTTTACGCCTTTACCGCCGATCCCGCCACCGATCTGGTCACCGCCGCCGACAAAGTGGCGGTGGTCGCCAAGCCAGGGGTGACCCTGACCGGTTCGGTCGCTGCTGGGAAAGTGCTGCTGGCGAACCACCATTTCGTTTGGGTCGAGGGCACCTTCAACGCCGCCTCGGCGGGCTCGTCCTATGGCATCAGCCAAACGGGCAAAAATTTCTCGGTGCTGCGCCAGGTGACCGTTTCGGGGGCCTCTGCGGACGGGGTCTATCTAAAAAACTCCCAAAATACCCGGCTAGAATACCTGACCAGCAGCGGAAACTCCACCAGGGGGATCTATCTCTTGGGAGTAGCCCACGCTTCCTTATCCCAAGTGATCGCCACGGGCAACAACAACACCGGTCTCAAACTCGAATCGGGGGGCGCGCGGGCGCGCGGACTCTGGCTGACCAACAACAGCGCTAATGGGTTGGAAGGATTTGTCGGCGATTATTCCCAATTCCTGGATCTGGTCACCGCCAACAATGGGGGTAAAGGGGTTTCTTGGTGGGGGGACCAGAATCGGGTCTTGGTTAACCTGATCTCGGCCAATAACGCCTCCCAGGGCATCTCCTCCTTTCAGGGGGTTTATTTGGCTTATCTGAACGTTACCAGCGCCAACAGCGGCGGCAACGGAATATACAACGACTACACCTACAACCATAGTTACCTGAACTCGGTGGCGCTCAATAGTAGCGGTCATGGTTTAAGCACGGGATCCTACGGCGTATACACCCAGTGGGCCAACCTTGCTTCGGGAAGTTCGGGGGCCAAGGGCTACAACAACAGTTGGACTGCCTCTTCGGGCGCGGACGCCTTCTTGGGGTATTTGATCTTCGGCGGCAACGCCGCCGATTGCTACGCCGCCTTGACCCAGAAGGTTGCCGGAATCGACGCCAACTGTCTCGCTCCCGATCCCCCTTCCAACTTCGTCCTGCGCCAAGGCCAAGCGATCTCGGCGGCCTTCGTGGGGCTGGTCGGGGCCAACGATACAACCAACGGCAGCCCCCAAACCGCTGGCGAGGCGCCCGTTGGCTCCATCACTGACTGGACCCAATTTTCTAATCCCCAACGCACCTGGGGTAAAAGCGGCGGCACCAGTATCGCCACCACCCACCGGGGGCGCTGCACGATCGGAAACTGCGCGGTTTGGGACTGGAGCCTAAAGTCCACGGACAGCGTACTTTTTGGGGTCCATTCCACGCCGCCCACGGGCAATGACTACTACCAACATATCTGGAAAGCCACCACCAAGGCCCTCTGCAACGAGATTCCTGGAGCCCTTTGGACCGGGTCCTGTTCGGACGGGGTCTCCACTACCTCAACGGCCTGTGGAACGGCGCTAGGCACCTGGAGCATCGCCGGGGCCTGTAGCCATCCGGCCATCGGGGTTCAAGCCAGTTGCACTTCCTGGGGTTGGTGCAGCGACAAAAGCTTGGACGCCAGCTCCACCTGCGTGGCCTCCTGCTCTGATACCAACCAAGCCCTCCAGGCCGACTGCGTCAACACCTGTACCGAACCCACCCTTACTTCCCAAGCAACTTGCGGGGTTTGTAGCAATGGGGTGTTTCCAGACGCCACTGCTTGTGGGCTGGGGGGAGCCACCTGGACCGCTTGGACCTGGGCTGGCGGGGTTTGCTCGGACCCGGCGAAAAACACCAGCGCCAAGTGTGGCACCTGTTCCGATGGGGTTTCGACCACCTCCAGCACCTGCGCCACGGCGCTTGGCACCTGGACCGCCCAGACCTGGGCGGCTCGCACCTGGACCAACCGCACCTGGACCCCCGGCGACTGGAATACCACCGAAAAATGTGTTTCCACCTTCTTAAAACACGCCTACGAGATTATGGAGGACGGGATCGGCAACGAAAACGGGCTTTGCGAATCCAACGAAGCCTGTGTGTTCACCCCCAATATTGGCGCCTACCAAGGCCACGGGACCCTAACCGAGATCAGCGGCGCCTTTACGGACGGCACCTTAACGGGCATTAAACTTTATCAATATAGCAACAATGGGCGTTAAGGGCCTTCCCTAATAAAATGAACCTAATTTAATTTGAAAAAATTACGCGCGAAGGAGTAGGTTAGAACCAACCAAAAGGGAAAAAATATGGCCGCCACCGTCCAGCGTGAAATCCGGGTTTCTGTATTTTATTTTCTGGGATTGATCCTAGCGGCCTTAGCGACAGACGCCGTCTTGCACGGGTTTGGGTTGGTCTGGATTGGTCGCTGGCTGGGGCCTTTGGGGTTGGCTTTGATCCTTTTTTCTTTTGTTTATTCCGTGCGTCGCCGTAAATTTATCACCGGCGGAAAAATACCTTCATACCTGCGTTTCCACGAGTTTGCCGCTTGGTTAGGTAGTCTTTTGGTATTGGTACATTCGGGTATCCATTTTAACGCGCTTATTCCCTGGCTGGCCACCTTGGCGATGTTGGTGACCACGGCCAGCGGGTTAACCGGTAAATTCTTGCTCAAATCCGCCCAATTCCGACTCAAAGAACAAAAAGCGGGCCTAGAAACTTCAGGGATGACGCCAGAAGCGGTTGAAGCAGAATTGCTGTCAGAAGCGCGGATGGTCGAAGCCATGCGGAAGTGGCGGGTCCTCCATCTACCGATCACCTTAAGTTTTGCCCTGCTCGCGCTCGCCCACTTGGGTTCACTTTGGTATTTCGGCTAAGCCATGAAAGCCTGGAGCGGATTTTTTGCGGTGTTCGCATTATTAGTCGGGGTGGTCTGGTATTCGCCACGGCTGGCCTTTGAGCCGGGGCCACTTTCGAAGGGGCACCAAAAACAATCGGACAACTGCGCCTCCTGTCACGTTCCCTTTGAGGGTGCCGGGCGCTGCGAAAGTTGTCACAAACCGAAGGAATTTGAATCCAACCCCAAATTGGTTTTTCACCATCAATTAGCCCAAGAGAGTTGTAATGCCTGTCATAAAATACACGGAGGGGGCCAGCCTAAACCCTTTAAACACGAACTTCTACCTAAAAGTATAGAGGCAAATTGCGTTGGTTGTCATGCTCGCCCTAACGACCAATTACATAGGCCTTTGGGGGAAAATTGCGCCAATTGCCATCACCAAACCGCCTTTAAACCGGCCCAATTTGTTCATAAAAGCCTCCCCCCGGCGGAACTAAGCCAATGCACAACCTGCCACGAAAAACCGGCGGACCGCTTGCACCAAAAACTAACGGGGAGTTGCCAAAGTTGTCACGGTTTTACGGCCTTTAAACCCGCCCAGTTTGAGCATGATCAATACTTCCGTTTTGACCGGCACCACCCCGAAACCTGCGACAACTGCCACCAAAATTCCGATTATTCCACCTATACCTGTTACGGTTGTCATGAGCATAGTCCTGGTTCGATAGCGGGTGAACATCGAGAAGAGGGCATTAGGAATTTCGAGGACTGCGCCAATTGCCACGCCTCGGGCGACGAGAATGACATTCGCTCCCGCCGCTCCAGAAGCGAGGCCGACTATAGTCAACCAGCCCAGCCATCTAGCGAGCCCGTGAAACACTCCTACAAAAAACGAGAGCGCCACAGCGAACATGAAGAGGATGAAGATGACGACTAAAAAATAATTGCCCGCCTGCGAAAACCCTGATTTGCAGGTGAAAAAGGGGACCTGGTCTTTAGGGAGCGAAGGCCAGGTCCTTGGCAATTAGGTGCCAGTCCAACCCCCTTTAGCGGGGTTGACGTTATAAATGGGGATGTCCCAACCTGTAAACTGTCGGGCGCAGAACAGACCACTGATGGTCCCCGCCTCTACGCAACCGGCATTGATCACATTTCGGGTCCAATCCCCAGCAATAAAAAAGTTTTTTATCCCCAAGTCATCGCTTAAAAGACGGTACTGCGTGCTGTTTGGCACGCTCAAGACGTAGTGCTCGGTATAGTTGGTTCCTGCGCGCCAATACTCGCTGTCTAACTGGTTGGGATCTAAACCTGCTGGATTATCTTTGGGGGCGCAGTTTGGCCAAAGTTGTCCTGCCCATTGGTTGAGCCATTGCCAGCCCTCGGTTTTTACCTTTTGCGTTTGCCGCCCTGGATAGCCATGGTCCGCTTGGGGCACCGGCACTTCAGGCATAGGCATCGGGCAACAGCTGTAAATCAAATATTTAGGGTCAGGAACCTTCCAGTCTTCCGCCGCCAAGAGGTGGGTTAGGTCTGCTTGGGTACCCCAAGGGCGAGCAAAACCACCGTTGAGCGCCTGCAACTCTTTATAGGCTGGGTTTCCAGGGTTGTAGCCGGTTTCTTGGGCTGTCTTTTTAAACCAAAGTTGGTAGGCCATGGTAGTCACGGTCTGCACGTTTTTAAGCATGTCCCGCCACTTTTGGTTTTTTAAAGCCAACGACTGGGTCACAGGCACCAAAGCCCGCAGCGTAATCCCACAGATCACTCGGTCGAAATCTACGCCCTGCTTGAGTTCATAACGTTTTACCGAATCGGGCAGTTTAAGCCAGGGGCTCTCTAAAGTAGTGCCGTACAGTTTATCTTGCTCCTGATAATAAGCCGCTTGGGTGGGATCAATTTGATCCCAGAAGGGCTCTTCGGGCCAGCAAGGCCAGGTTCCGGTGCTAGATTTTTGGTAAGGCAGGACCACGTAGGGCTGGTAGCCCGCCTTTTCGTCTTTGAGGTTGACCGTCTGGAGCATTTTTATCAGGCTGACCGATGCTCCATCCTCGCTGAGCCCAATATCCTCAACCTCCTGGAAGTACTTGAACTTTACTCCCTATAGTGGACCCCAAAAACTGGACAATCGGTTAAGATAGAATCCGAAGCAAACGG
>Ga0156797_126_pt1 | contig 57766 bp, 56 predicted proteins | sample RifOxyD2_FD_112098 | JGI IMG/M metagenome (GOLD analysis project Ga0156797, IMG submission 112098) | Candidatus Lambdaproteobacteria bacterium RIFOXYD2_FULL_50_16 | reverse complement strand
TCTGCAACCTGTTCGATCCCGTCTTCTAAAGACTTTACTTCAACCTTGACATCAACCTCAAACTCCGCAGCTACCAAGGCCGAGGTTTCAGGGTCGATGACTTGGGTAATGGTTGCCATGATCCCCAATTTCATCAGGGTTTTCATGATTTCAGGAGCTCGCACGCCAATCAAACCAGCCAAATCCCCCACAGTCATCGAGCCAGCAATCACCAAATCCTTCTTTCGAGGCTGGAAGACGTGTTTTGACTTTGGTTCAGCCGCTCGTTTCTGGCTGCCCTTGGTGGGGCTAGAAAACTTGGTGAACCGTTTTTTGGAGGTAGGCCTTGCCTCGCGGGCTTCGAGGTCGATATTTTTTAAGTTTTTGTGCGCGCCCCCTTTAACCTCACCAAACCGATCCTTTTTAACCGGTTTTTTGGCTTTAAGCGCTTCATCGGCTAATCTTTTTTCCAACCGCTCGGGCGTTTCTGGAACAGTGGGAGCTGGGGCCTTCACTGGGATTTCATCAATAAGCAATTGATCGGACGCAACCGGCTCTCCCCTTCGAACTAAACCGATCTTAACCCGCCCTGGAATAGTGGGCTCTGCCGGTTTTTCCGCAAGTTCGGGCTCAGTTTCGGCTTCAACCACCGATTCCACCTCTTCTGATTCTTGGACATCAACCTCTGATTCCTCCCCTTCTTCTAAGGCTTCTTCTTCCACCTTGACGGGCTCAATCTTTACCTCTTCTGGCGCAGCCCGACGGACCCTTTTAACGGCCCCATCGCTGGCCAAAGAGATTACCCGGCGGCGCCTAGGAGTCTTTGAATCGCTGTCATCGTGTAGGGAAGCATCTTTACCCAATTCTAGTGGATGAGAAAGAGCGCCTTTGATCTTTTCAGCCTGTTCTTCGGTCAACTGGACAAAGGTATTTTTGGCTTCGATGCCAAGGCCAGCGGCCACGGCGATCAATTCCTTCGCCGGTTTATCCAGTTCTTTTGCTAACTCGTGCAGTTTCATAAAGTTCAGGCTGTTTCGCGCTTTTTTAAGGGTGGACCATAGTGGGTCTATGCTTGGGATTCGGAGGATTCCCCTTTTTGAGGGGAGGCTTCGGTTTGGGGTGAATGTTGCAAACTAGCCAAATCCTCTGGATCGGCCGGAATCTCGGGCAGCGGTTCTAATTCGTCCTCGGGCTCACTCATTGGGATATCAGGAGTGTCCTCAAACTCGGGCAAAGGCTCAGGCAAAATTTCGCGTTCGCCTGCTTGAATCGGCTCTGGAATCTCTTCGACCATGGGCAAAGCCTCTGGTTTAGAAACAGATTCACCTGCCTGAATGGGCTCATTTTCATTAGCCAAGGCGCGGGCCTCTTGTTGCTGGAAGGGATCAACCGTCTCCCAAGGGCTAATGTTGATCGACACATTGGCCAATTTAGAGGCTAGGCGAACGTTTTGGCCTTGCTTTCCAATAGCTAGCGAAAGCTGGTCAGGCATTACCTTAATGTCAGCTACGCCTTCTGCTTCGTCCAAGGTCATTTCAATGATTTCGGCCGGGGCTAACGCGTTGGCAATAAATTGGCTTAGTTCTTCGGAATGCTCAATAACGTCAATACGCTCACCGCAAAGTTCAGCAACGACAGCTTGAATACGACTGCCCCGAACCCCAACACAAGCCCCTACGGGATCGACATCAGGATCGTTACTTTTTACCGCTACTTTAGCACGGCGACCCGGTTCGCGAGCGGCGCAGACCACATCAATTACTCCATCGAATACTTCAGGAACTTCAACCTCAATCAACTTCATCAAAAAGTTGGGATGAGTACGGGTCAAAATCAGGGCAGGCCCACGGCCTTCGCCTTTGATTTCTAAAAGCAAAGCCCGGATATTATCCCCAGGCTGCAATTTTTCAAAAGGGATTTGTTCACGGCGCTCTAGGGAAGCCTCAACCGTATGGCCAATCATCACCACCACTCGTCCCCGCTCGATACGGGCAACCTGTCCATGAACAATCTCGCCAATCTTTTCTTTGTATTTTTCCAAGATCGATTCGCGTTCGGCTTCGTTGATCTTTTGGAAGATCAACTGGCGGGCGGTTTGGGCAATGACGTTTTGGAACTCTAGCACGTCGATCTCAAATTCCACCTCGTCGCCCGGTTCGGCTTCGGGGTCGTATTGGCGCACTTCATCAAGCAGGATCTCGTTGTGGGGGTCATTAACCTGCTCCACCACGGTTTTGAAGTACATCAATTCAACTTCACCCGACTTTTTCGAAAGCACCGCTTCGATATTACGGTAATCTTTATACTTTTTGTAAGCGGCGCCCACGATGGCATCTTCAATGGCCTCGATGATGGTGTCTTGATCAAGTCCACGTTCGTGGCTCAATTCGACAATGGCGTCCAGCAATCCGCTATTAGAAGACATGCTTGTTCCTTTATAGTTAAAACAACTTAGGTTCTAGGTTGATCTTTTTAATCAACCGTCGCTCAATCACCAAATCCCGGCTTTGGCCCTCCTCCTGGAGTACCAAATTTTGATTATCAAAGCTGGCTAACTGGCCAACCCAGGTAAACTCGCCTTCTATGGGTTCGGTCAACTTGATCTTTACACGGTCCCCTTGGTGGCGGACTAAATCTTTGTCCTTTTTTAGCTTTCGAAAAAGCCCTGGCGACGAAACCTCTAATCGGTATTCGTGGCCAATCGGATCCTCTACATCGAGCAAGTAGGAAATCTGCCGAGACAGGTCGGCGCAATCATCCACGTTTACTCCACCCTTTTTGTCGATCAAAACACTTAGTAAGGTCCCTCGACCCGTTCCAGTGGTTTCAATATCCACTAATTCCAGCCCAGCTTCTATGGCTAGGGGCTCTATTAAGGCTTCAAGCCTAGTAATTTGCTGGTCGTCCAAGGACATAAAAAGTGACCTCTAGGGCCGGGTCATAAGGTCCGCTGTAGTTTGCGAAAGTAACACAGAGCCTAAGCTTAGGCAACCGCTTTTTTGGGCTCTAAAAACCCCAAAATCCTAACCCCAAAAGGCCTCTTTATCTCCCCTTAAATTTAGCTGCTAAATCAGATAAACTGGGAGGTTGAACAGGCCCAGAGGCTTTGGCCGCTTGGGTGTGGGTCGGCTTTGGGCCCGCGCCTGGGCGTTTGGCGCTCAAGGCGATACGCTTTCGCTCCAGGTCAACCGACAAGACCCGAACCTGGATCAATTGGCCCACCTTACACACTTCACTGGCATCCTTAATAAAGCGGTCCGCCAGTTCAGATAAGTGAATCAATCCGTCTTGGTGGACCCCAATATCCACAAAAACCCCAAATTTGGTCAGATTGGTGACCTGCCCTTCCAGTTCCATCCCAGGCTGAAGGTCGGCCATCGTTTGCACGGAGTCATCAAACTGGGCTACTTGCAATTGCCCTCTAGGATCTCGTCCAGGTTTTTTAAGTTCTTCTAAAATATCAGTCAAACTTGGCAACCCCAAGGTCTCGGTAATATATTGTTGGGGTTTAAGCTTGGCCAAAGCCACCTCGTTGCCAATCAGTTCACCTACCGCCAACCCCAGATCCGCAGCCATCCGGCGGACCAAGGGATAGGCTTCAGGATGAACCGCTGAACGGTCCAAGGGCTCTAGCCCTCCGTCTATCCTCAAAAACCCAGCGGCCTGCTCAAAGGCTTTAGGTCCAAATCGGGGCACCTCTAAAAGCTCTTGGCGGCTTTTGAAGCCCCCCTTTTGATCCCGAAATTCCACAATTCGCTGGGCCGCTTGCGAATTAAGCCCGGCCACATAAGACAGGAGGGGCACCGAAGCGGTGTTTAACATCACCCCCACCTTATTAACCGCCGATTCCACTTGATCATCGAGTCGTTTTTTTAACAGCTTTTGGTCCACATCATGTTGGTACTGCCCAACCCCAATTGATTTAGGATCGATCTTGACCAGTTCAGCCAAGGGGTCTTGAAAACGGCGGGCAATCGAGACCGCCCCCCGAATGGAAACATCTAAGTCGGGGAATTCTTGACGGGCCATGTCCGATGCCGAATAAACCGACGCCCCTGATTCATTAACCATCACCGGCAAAACTTGTTCCTGTTTGTATTCTTTAAGCATCGCTTTAACAAAAGCCATCACCTCTCGACTGGCAGTGCCGTTGCCTAAAGAGATCACCTCTACTCCATATTTTTGAATCGCTTGGGCCAAGATGCGGGCTGACTTTTCCACTTGTTTTTGGGGTTCGACAGGATAGATAGTCCCTTCTTCTAAAAACTTGCCCGTTTTATCGATCACCACCCATTTGCTTCCTGTGCGAAACCCGGGATCAAGACCCATGACCGTCTTAGGCCCACCCATAGGAGCCAAAAGCAGGTCGATTAGGTTTTGACCAAACACTTGGATCGACTCTTGATCCGCGCTTAACTTGAGTTCGGCGCGTAATTCGGCCTCTAAGGTCGGGGCCATCAAACGGTTCCAAGCGTCGTCTAAGGCCAATTCGAGTTGGGCCGGATGCCCTCCCACCCAGCGCGCTTTTAAAACCTCTTTAATCGCCTCGGTAGGCAACTCAATTTTCAACCTAAGCACCTTCTCCGCTTCGCCTCGGCGAAGCGCTAGGTACCTATGGGCGGCGATCTTGCGGATCGGCTCCTTAAATTCGTGGTAATCCGAATATTTGTTTTTTTGGCCTAAAAACTCCTTTTTGACCTCCGCCCCAATCTCTCCAAGGCTCCGCGCCAACTGGCGAAGCCGTTCCTTTGGTTCTGGGTCTTCGGCGATTCGTTCAGCGATAATGTCTCGGGCTCCCGCTAGAGCTTCTGTTTCGGGGATCGCTTGTCCATTGATCCAAGATTTTAAATCCCCACCAGATAAAATCAACAATGCCAAAGGCTCCAACCCCTTTTCCTTGGCAATCATTGCCTTGGTGCGTCGTTTGGGCTTAAAGGGCAGGTAAAGGTCTTCAAGGGCTTGCTTGGTCGTACAAGTTAAAATCTTTAATTTTAAAGGCTCATCAAGCTTGCCTTGCTCGCCAATGCTGGCCAACACTACTTCTTTACGCTCGGCTAATTCGCTTAAATATTGGTGTCGTTCCAACACCTCACGAATCTGGACCTCGTCAAGGCCGCCGGTCTTTTCTTTGCGATAGCGAGCAATAAACGGGACCGTAGCCCCTTCCGCAGCTAAGGCGATAACCGCCAAGGCCTGAGCTGGGTTAACCCCCAACTCTTTAGCAATAATATTATGCATAGACTCTATAGGGATTTTGCGGCAATGGGCATCCGCCAGCCAGTTCCAAAAGCCAGTTCGTGGACTTTCAGTCCTGGCGGTAGTTGTTTTCGTTTAAACTCCGCCCCCCGCACCAACTTAGCTATTTGCTGAACGATCGGTTCGGCGAAGCCGGCCTCTACAATCTCGGCTAAACTTCGACGCCCTTCGATGTAAAGGCTTAGAATCGCGTCTAGTTGCTCATAGGGGGGAAGGCTGTCCTGATCGGTTTGATTTGGGCGTAATTCAGCGCTGGGCGCTTTGTCGATAATTGCTTGAGGTATAGGGTTGTTTTGGGTCTGGTTGATCCAGTTACTTAAACGGTAAACCAGCGTTTTAGGCAGGTCACTAATCACCGCCAACCCCCCGGCCATGTCCCCATAAATAGTACAATAACCCACTGAAAGCTCTGATTTATTGCCTGTAGTCAAAAGCATGGCATTGGTCTGATTGGAATAAGCCATCAAGAGGTTTCCTCGAATCCTGGCTTGCAGATTTTCAGCCGTCAGCCCCGTTGGTTGGCCGCCCAAAACCGGGGTTAAGGCCTGCTCAAAGCCTTGCATCAAATCCCCAATAGGCAAAATCGCGGTTTCAATCCCCACCCGTTTGGCCAAATTGAGCGAATCATCGATACTGCCTTTGGAAGAATAGGGTGAGGGTAGCAAAATCGCTTTCACCTTGTCTGGTCCTAGGGCCTGGGCAGCAATCACGGCGGTTAAGGCCGAATCTATCCCGCCAGAGAGCCCTAAAACTACTTTTTTAAATCCGCATTTTTCGACGTAGTCCCTGGTCCCTAAGACCAAGGCCATAAATAGCTCTTTTTCTTCATCGACTATGGCCGGAGGCAGTGGCACGTTCGAGTCGGTATCAACCAAAACAAAATCTTCGGCAAACATAGCCCCCTGGGCGATTTGTTCCCCTGCATGGTTAAAGGCGAGGGTGCGTCCATCAAAGATTAAGTCGTCGTTACCCCCAACTTGGTTAACATAAACCAAAGGCACCCCAGATTTTTTAGCCACCATCGAAAGCATGGTCTCGCGCTGTTTGTGCTTACCTAGCCAAAAGGGACTACTAGAAAGATTCACTACCAAATCAACCCGCCCGGCCCGCAGTTCGTTCATCGGATTTTGCCCGTAAAGCGACTTGGCCGGCTGGAAAAGGTGGTCGTTCCAAATGTCTTCGCAAATAGTGATCCCTATCCGACGCCCGCCTAGCTCCAATATCTGCGAAGATTTAGCCGATTCGAAATACCGGGCTTCGTCAAAAACATCGTAGGTTGGCAGTAATTTTTTATGGAAACTGGCGTCAACACGCCCCTTTTGCAAAAGAAAACTGGCGTTAAACAAAGCCTTCCCTACGCCCGTATCATTAAACTCAGGCGCTCCCACCAAGATCGGAGGATAGTCTTTTAAGCTCAAAGCCAAAGACTCAAGCTCTTTTTGGCACTTTTCTAAAAGTCCGTAATTAAACAAAAGATCTTTGGGGGGATACCCCATCAGTGCCAGCTCGGAGGTGACAAACAGATCTACCTTGGGGGCCGCTTGCACGGCGGCAACAATTTTTGCTGCGTTGCCCGCCACATCACCGACCCGGTAATTGAGTTGTAAAAGACCAAGTCGCATTAGGGGACTGGCTCCTTAAGCATGGAGTTGAGCACCTTTTTCAAATTAACCAAATCGTTGCCCACAACCTTGACCGAGCCTTGCAAAATCAAAGTCGGCGTGGACTCAACCCCCTTTTCCTTGGCAAAAGCCATGGCGTCATCCATCTGTTTAACAATTACGGGGTCATCCATTAGGGTTTCAAATTCTCGCGACAGCCCGGTCAACTTGGCGACAAACTGCAACTTGTCGCGAGTGAACATCGCCTTGCCCAGTCCCTTTTCGTGGGTAAAGCTAAGGATCATGTTTTTAACCTCCATTTCCTTGTCGTGCCCTTTCTGCCGAGCGATCATCAACAGCCGCCCAGGATCAGGCCCACTCCAACCAATGGGCACCGAAATAAGCTCAACCCGCTTTCCATAAGTTTTAGCAAAAGTAGGCAGAACCTTATTTAATTCAAAACAATGGGGGCAGCCGAAATAAAACACCTCGTGAATGATCACCTTATCCAAACTATGGGCCGGGGGCGCTACCAACGGAGCCACCACCTCATACTGCCCGTCTAACCCATCGGCCAAGGCCACTGACCCCACAAGGGCTAAACCTAAGAGACTAAAAACCAGTTTTTTGATTCTCATCGCTGTTTTGTGTGTACGATTTTAGGGTAATAGGTCTCAAACTTGAAATCTGGCGAATGGCTGCCTTGGTGACAATTCTTGCAGGTTTTTTCGGTCACCTTTTGACGGGGATTAACATAAGACGGCGGTTTTTCCACATGGGGCCTAAACTGCCCGTGGCAAGATTCGCAGCCTACATTTTCAAGCCCAGGCGTGGTTTCTTTCGATACAAAGCCACCCTTTAAAAATCCCGCCGAATGGCAAGCTATGCAATCTGGGTCCCGATCCCGCCCCACCTTTTCTAACGAACCAAAGGCTTGAGCATGGGCGGTGCCTTGATGAATGGCCCCTTCCTCCTGGTGACAGGTTACACAGTAGGCGCTGCCCTTGTAAACCCTTTTGTCTGGGGCCTTTTGTTGGGATTTTAGAAAACTTTCAAAAAGTTTTTCAACCGCTTGATCGTAAGCTTTAAACTCTGGGACCCAAGCCTTATCAGCCTCAAAAGCCTTGTCGAGCCAAAGGGTCCGCACAGTTTTTTGGTTATCCAACGAAATTTCCAAAACCCCTTGGCCTTTGATCGGGGGTAGCGGGTACTGACGGGTGCCTAGGACCAAGATTTCTTTTTGATCCTCCTCTAAGACCGCCTGATTGGCTGGAAGGACCAGTTCAAAAAGGCCTGTTTGAACTATTTCTTTAAGTTCTTGGTCTGAGCCTCTAAACAACAAAGCTCGATGCCTAGCGGCAGAGCGATTTTTTCCAACCTCTTTTAAAAAAAACTCTACCCCACCTAAAAGGTCCGTTTTGTGTCGCCCGCTACTTAAAAGTTCGGGGGATAAAAACCCAAAAAACTGCCAATCTACTTGAGTTTTTACTCGATCCACGTTGGCAACGGGGCTCAAGAGGTTGGTTAATAGGTAGGGCAATGGGCGTTTGGCCAGCCCCCTTTTTCCTTGAGAAAATTCCAAAGGGCCCGGCAGAAGCGCAAAAAGCGAATTATCAGTAAAAGCCTTGGCCCAGAGCTGGTTTTTAAGCTCACCTTGTTCTGTCGGCGGAGATGAATAGTTGCCTAAATCAACCCAAAGACCACCCTGGTTCGCTTTAAGGTAGGTCGAGAGCCGGGCGATACCCCCTTTTTCCTTGCCTGGAGAGCAGCCACAAGGACTGATCTCGCCCATGATTTGTCCGGTAACCTGTAGGGTTTGGGCGCTGGCAAACCCACCCAACCAAAAAAAACTAAGGAGTAAAATGGCAAACTTCATAACTCAAATCCTCTTTAACCCAAAGGTAGCACCGGCTATTTAGCCAGTCGGGAATTACTAAAGCGGTAGTGGTGCCTAACTTGGTTTCGATTAACTGTTCTGGATGAAAATGGCCCACTAGTATTAATCGAGGAGCCCAAAACCTAACCTGGGTTTCAAGCCAATGTTCCCACTGAGGCCAAGGAAATTCCAGTTTAAAATGAAGATTGGTCCCTTTGAGTTTGGCTTCTAAACCTACCATGATTTTTTGGGCCTTTTTTTTTGGCAATAACGTAAAGGCCCAGCGGAACCAAGCACTCCGATAAACCGCCCGCCACCTAAGGTAGCGCTGGTCCAATTGGTTGACTAGATCACCATGCGCCAGAAGGATGGAACCAGATGGGGTTTCGATTTGGTCATTTTCTTGGGCAATTCGGTCGAAGGGTAACCCTTCAAATCCAGGGCCACCTAGTTGAGTTTCCTCTAATAAAGCGTCCCGGTTCCCCATAACCAAACGTACCTGCCCGCCCCTGCCTTGAAACTCGGTCAAAGCGGCCATTAGGGTGGAAACCTCTAAGGTGTGGAATTTTCGGGGTCCGGCCCAGATATGGAACAAATCGCCTAAAAAAATCAGCCCTCGCTCCTTAGCTGGGGTCTTTAAAATCAAGGCTAAAATAGGTTCGAGGTCTCCAGGCCCCGCCCCTAAATGGGAATCGGCAATTACTATCCATTCTTTTGGTTGATCCATCTAACTCCTTCCCTGGCTTCCTACCTACTTTAAGCCTATCGGCCCTCGATTCTTCTAGCAAGTAAAAGCCCAGTTTACTAGAGTGCAATCAAGGCTTGACAAGGCCCGATCCATCGCCTAAATATTGCGATTCTATTGGCGGCGAAGTAGCTCAGTTGGTTAGAGCGTACGACTCATAATCGTAAGGTCGCGAGTTCAACTCTCGCCTTCGCTACCAATAACCGGTACTTTTAAAACTAAAACCCTTATCTTTAATAGAAGAACCAGGGTTTTACGGTCGTTGCCCGCCTTTTTCTCTGCGCCATTCTCCCTCGTCTTCAAAACAGTTTGTATCAAGTCTGACAAACTTGGCGCATTCCCTACATTTTGTGTCTTTTCCTACCTGTAACAAACCGCATACCAATATTTTATCTTTTATAATTTCATTCTATTGCAAACATTCTTAAAGACGCTTTAAATTTGTACGGTTTTTTCAGGGCTACAACCTGGATAGCTCCCTCCTAACGTCTATCCCAAGTTGAAAAGCCAAATGCAGGAATTGTATGTCCGAGAACAAGCAAGTAACCGGTGGGAACGCTACCGAACATTTAATTAATGGGATGCAGGCTACTGCCTCAAAGGCCTCTAGGTTTAACAGTCAATTGGACCTAATTACGGCGAACATGAATATGCTTTCCCTAAACGCCTTGATCGAAGCGGCCAATTCAGGGGTAGCAGGCAAAGGGTTTGGGGTGGTCGCGCAAGAGATGAAAAATTTGGCAGAAACCATTAAAACCGCTTCTAATGCATTTACTTCGGACGTAATCGACAGCCTTAAAGCGCGGGTTGAGGAAAGCCGACGAATCGACAATATTGTCAACGGTAGCCGCTTTGCGGACCTTGCCTTAAATCTAATTGATGTGATCGACCGTAACCTTTTTGAACGCACTTGCGATGTGCGGTGGTGGGCGACGGATGCGGCGGTTGTAGGGGCGAAAGAAAACCCAGATTGGGCTTCTAAGCGCTTGGGGGTGATTTTGGATTCATATACCATTTACCAAGATATCTGGGTGATTAGAACAGACGGAACCATATTATCAAACGGCAGACCCAATAAGTATTCGGTACAGGGCAAGTCCGTAATCAATGAAGCTTGGTTCCAAGCAGCAAAGGCCACTCAAAGCGGCAACGAATACGCAGTCGGCGAGATCCACAAAAACCCATATTTAATCAATGCCTCGGTTATCCCCTACGCTACCGCAATACGAGAAAACGGGGAAGAAAGTGGGGACGTAACCGGGGTGATCGTGGTTATGATGGACTGGAGCGGGCTGGCAGACGGAGCGCTGAAGGCGGTCCGGTTGCGCGAGAACGAGCGGGCTTCAACCGAATGCCTTGTAGTTGATAACAAGGGCGTAATTATCGCGCCCACCAATCATCCCGGATTTTTAAGGGACCGGCTTCAGTTTAACCAAGCTAAAAACCAATCTTTCGAGGTAAACAATGCTTCCCTCTTTGCCCAAGCACTGACCCCTGGGTACGAAACCTACCAGGGGTTAGGTTGGAGAGCGGTGATCAAAAAGGGTTAAGCCAGGGACCTTGGTTTCCCAGTAAAGATATCCCCATTATTTAACCCAAATAGGGATCTCACCCATAACGATATCAAATATCGGGATTAAAAAGACATAGGTAACCACCATGGTCAATGCAATCCCAATTAAGTTAAGCCCAAAGCCACTCTTCGCCATTTGAGGAATCGTTACATAACCAGAGCCAAAAACAATGGCATTGGGCGGGGTGGCGACTGGCAGCATAAAGGCGCAAGAGGCAGCAATAGCGGCAGGCACCAATAATAACAAGGGATTTTGCCCTAATCCTACTGCTATGGCGGCCAAAATCGGCATTACCATGGCGGCCGTGGCGGTATTTGAGGTGAGTTCGGTTAAAAAAATGATCAAGGTGGTGACCGCCAAAACCAATAAAAAGATAGGCGCTTGATCTAATAGTTTAACCTGCGAACCAATCCAGGTAGCTAGGCCAGTCGCTTGAAATCCATCGGCCAAGGCCAATCCCCCGCCAAACAGGATTAAGACCCCCCAGGGTAACTTGGACGCCCAATGCCAGTTCATCACAAATTCGTTCTTTTTTAGATCAATCGGGATTAAAAAAAGTACAATTGCACCGGTCATCGCGATCGTAGCGTCGGTGATCAATTTAGGATCCGTAAAAACCACGCTGATTTGTTCGCGAAAGATCCAGCCTAAGGCGGTTATAAAAAAGACCACTGCGGTCCAGCGCTCCCCCTTGCCCATTATGCCCATCGCTCCTAGCTCTCGGGCAATCAATTCCGGCCCTCCAGGCACCTTTTTAAGCTTCATCGGGTTGGCGAATTTAATAAGCCAATACCAACTTAAAGGTAGAAACAAGACCACCAAGGGAACCCCAACATACAACCATTTTACGAAGGTGATCTCGTAACCATAAGTCTTGTTCAAATAACCGGCTAACACCGTGTTAGGTGGGGTGCCGATCAGAGTGGCAATTCCGCCGATTGAGGCGGCGTAAGCGATTCCCAACATTAAATTTAATCCAAACGCAAATTTTCCAGCCGAAAAATCGATCACCTTATCAAGCCCCTCCTTTTTCCCCTCTTCGATTACATGGGTGATAATCGCTAGGCCAATGGGCATCATCATTACGGTGGTGGCCGTATTAGAAACAAAAGCCGAAAGTGCTGCTGTGGCTAACATAAATCCAAGAATCAACCTTTCAGGAGAAAAGCCTACGGTTTTTACGATATTCATGGCAATTCTTCGGTGCAGATTCCAACGCTGCATAGATAAAGCAATAATAAAACCTCCCATAAATAAAAATATCAACTGATTCGCATAGGGGGCAGCGGCTTTGGATGTGTGCATGACCCCCATCATTGGAAACAATAAAATGGGCAGTAAGCTAGTGACCGGAATAGGTATGGACTCGCACATCCACCAGGTGGCCATCAAAAACGCAATCGCCGCCATACGTTGGGCGGACAGGCTCATCTCCAGAGGGGTGGGCAAGAGAAGTATTAAAAAAAACAATACAGGCCCTAAAACCAGCCCCAATTTCTGCCGGTTGCTATAATTTTTAGGGTCTTGGTCCTCCATTCCCTCTGGCCCTGACTTCACAGGGTGTTCCGAAGAGGGCTGGCTTAGCTGGTCTGCCCTTTTGGCATCGGCTTCTTGATTTCTCCCGTTACTCTGGCTAAAAACCTTTATCAAAGCAGCTGGACTAAACAAAATTAGCGCTTTAGCTTCCTCATGTAATACCCAAAGCCGATTCCAAGTTGAAACTACCATGGTATTCTCCCATTTTTTGGTTCTGAGTATTTGAGGGGCTTTTATAAACAAAAAGCTTAAGCCTATCATTTCACAAAAGAGCGACCTATTGCAATACCCGTATGGCGGTTATCGGGGGAAGAGAGGCACTGGCCAAAGACTGGGCAAAAAAACCTAGTGGGGAATAGAGAGGCCCGTCAATGACGGGGGAAAAAACCTAGTTTTGCTTAAAAACCGGGATCAAAGCCTTGATAGAGGTACCGATATTTTTTGGGTTTTCAATCTCATTGTGCGACACTACCTCAATACGACCCTGATATTTTTCTATAAAGAAATTGGCCAATTTCATCCCCCAGCCAGAACCGTCCTCATTGGCGGTTCCCTTGCGACTGGTGGTTTTGCCTAGGGTAAACAATTGCTCTTTCATTCTTTGTGACATTCCGATCCCATGGTCGTTCACGCAGATACTAACCCAGTCCCCTTCCCTTTGGGCGACCATTTCAATTGTTGACCTAGCTTCAGAAAATTTAATCGCATTCGAAACAAAATTACCTAATACCGAATTTTTCAACGAGATCGGCTCGGCTAACACAAAAAGGTCAGGCTGGGTCTGAAGACTGAGGGTAATTTTTTTGTGTTCAAGTTTCGCCTTAAAATTTTCTTTAACCGCCTCTAAAACCTGCGAGACATTGACCTTGGTTAGACTAAACTGGGAGCCTTCCTCTTCAAAAACCTGCATGTAGCGCACCAGACTTATTAGTTCTACCCCAGAAGTTGCCGACGATTTCAAAGCATCTAAACTTTCTAAAACCTCCCGCTCGCTAAGTGCTAAAATCCCTAAAACGTTATTTAAGGGGGTTACCAAGTCATGGCAAAGCACCTGCACCAGGAGTTTTCTTTTGGTGATCTCTTGTTGGAGTTCAAGCTCTAGCTTTTTTTCTTTAGATACGTTGCGAGACAACCCTTCGATAAATAGGGGTTCCCCTTTAGAGCCAAACCTAATGGCCGCGTCGGTAGAGGCCCAGACTATGTCGCCAGTTTTATGGCGTAAAGCGGCTATAACCCTGGTGATCCGGCCCTGGTGAGATACAAATTCTTCAACAACCTTTTGTCGGTCTTCTGGGCTAAAATAAAAATCCGCCATTTTCTTGCCCACCATCTCTTCTGGCTTGTAGCCCAAATGAGCTTCCGCCGAAGGAGAGATTGCCAAAATAACGCCCTCCATGTCGGTCTGATAATAGACATCCGACAGGCAATGGAGAAAGTTATTAAAGCAGCTTTTAGCCTCGCTACATTCTAAACTAGTCGGGATGTATAACGGGTGTTCAAAAAGCTTTGCGTCCATGTCACTTTCGGGGATAAGCGTCTTTTGTACCTTTGGCAATAAAGCCAATAGCTCAAAACAGATACACTTAAAAACTTGGTTTTGCCGCCTAGAAAAGCTAAAAAGGAAACTTAGAAAAGATTGATATTTTGTTCCCGCAATATAGCAGAATTGGATTTGAGAGGCAAGTTAAAGCAAGGGAATACGAAAATCTACACGCAAGAAAAGCGCGCAATCAAACAACCAGGGCGGTCTTTGGAGGATAAAGAAAAATAAAACAATAACCAATCGATCAGCAAGATCGGATTGGAGCGGGAAACCGGATTCGAACCGGCGACCCTCTGCGTGGAAGGCAGATGCTCTAGCCAGCTGAGCTACTCCCGCTTTTGTACAACAATCCCGCCTATTTAAAAGCGGGAAAACTGGTTGGGCCGGTAGGACTCGAACCTACGCATGACGGGATCAAAACCCGCTGCCTTACCAACTTGGCGACGGCCCAATCAGTGATCGTTTAACCTAAAGATCGGCTCGATTTAGGTCAAGCGAATTTGCAAGCCCCCCATTTTTTTTGTTTCCCAGCTTGGTCGATCAAGACGCTTTGCCTCCTTTGTATTGGTTTTTGTGACCTTTCCTAAAGACCTATGGGCGGTTTTGGTTGCTCCCAATTTATTTTCAGGTTAGGCTGGCCAAAAAACGAACAAACATTCTCTTTTGACCGATGGAATTGGCCTCTTTTTTAAACCGAGAGCAGTTAGCGGCGGTAGAACACCGCGATGGCCCCCTCTTGGTCATCGCCGGGGCGGGGTCTGGTAAAACGAGGGTGATCGAATATCGGGTGCTTAACTTAGTGATGAACCGGGTCGATCCTGGCCAAATCTTGCTGCTCACCTTCACCCGGCGCGCTGCTAAAGAGATGTTGAACCGCGCAGCCAAACGAGACCCCAGAGCAGGCCAGGTCGAAGGTGGCACCTTTCACGCCTTTGGGGTGAAAGTGCTTCGGCAGTTTGCTAAATCATTGGGAATCAAAGAAAACTTTACTGTTATCGATCAGGCCGATGCCGAAGAGGCGCTCCATCGCTGCGCTACCGACTTGGGGTATTATGGAAAAGAAAAACGTTTTCCCCAAAAATCAACCTTACAAAAAATCTGCTCAATGGCCACCAACAAACGTATTAGCGTTGGTGAAATCTTAGAGCGAGAATACCCCAACTTTATTGAATGTAACCAAGAGATCGAAAAACTGCGGGGTCAGTATGCTAAATACAAGTTGGAGCAGGCTTATTTTGATTATGACGATTTATTGCTTTATCTGAAGCTACTCCTCGATCAAAAGGCGGTCCGCGAACATTTGAGTACGACCTATCGGTATATTATGGTCGATGAATTCCAAGACACCAACTACTTGCAAGGCGAAATCGTCTCCCTCTTAGGGGGAGCGCACCAAAATGTGATGGTAGTCGGCGACGATGCTCAGTCGATTTACGGGTTTCGCGGCGCACACCACCAAAATATTTTGAGTTTTCCAGAGCGGTTTAAGGGAGCCAAGGTGATCAAACTTGAAGCCAACTACCGTTCCAGCCAAGAGATTTTGGACCTGGGCAACGCGGTCTTGGGAAACATGGTCCACAAGTTTTCTAAAACTCTAAAAAGTGCTGAAGGTCGCCAAGGGGAAAAGCCGGGGATTGTTTATTTTAAAGAACCCGCCGATGAGGCCGCTTGGATCGTTGACCAGGTTCAAGAATATTACCACCAAGGGGAAAACCTGTCTGAAATGGCGGTTTTATTTCGCTCTAGTCATATATCGTTTCATCTGCAAACCGAACTGGCCAAAAGGCGCATCCCTTTTGAGGTATTCGGAGGCAAGAAATTTTCGGATACTGCCCACGTCAAGGATTTGATTGGGTACCTCAAGCTCCTTGCCAACCCGCGCGACGAACTAGCCTGGAACCGGGCGCTGATGTTGTTGCCTGGGGTAGGGCCCAAAACGGCGTCTAAAATCATCCATGATTTACTGGGGCGCCCAGTTTTGGTAGAGATGAAAGCGATTTTTGATTGTCTGCCTGAAAAAGCGAAATATAAGGCGGCGGCGGTTCGTTTAATTAAAACGCTAATTGAAGCGGACCAAAAAAAGGACGACCTCGGTCTTTCTTACCGCATCCTCTTAGACGCCTACTTGCCTATTTTAGAAGATAAATACGACAATTGGACCCAGCGCAAAAAGGACTTAGAAACCTTAGCTCAAATCGCTGCCCGCTATACTTCAATCGAGCTACTTTTAACTGACTTTGCACTAGAACCGCCTGAACGGGAGGTGGCCGAGGTCTCAGGTATATACCAAAACGAGGGTCGAGTTTGTTTAAGTACAATCCATTCGGCCAAAGGGCTCGAATGGGGCAATGTTTTTGTGATTGGTATGATTGAAGGTATCTTCCCGACCGCCTACGCCCTAAAAACCGACGAGGCCATCGCAGAAGAAGAGCGTTTGTTTTATGTGGCAGTCACCAGGGCCAAGGACCGACTTTATTTAAGCATGACCCATTATGGCTTTTCTGGGGGGATCACCCAGTTTAACAAACCGAGTCGTTTTTTATCCTTGCCTGGAATGGCTGAACTTATAGAAAAGCCAGGGGAATTAGAGACCCCAAAACCCAAACCAGCGCTACCCAATATCGGCATGAATAAAGACGAACTCTTGGCCAAATTGGCCGATCTTTATCGTGGCAAGTGAGACTTGCCAACAAGCCACTTCCTCGCTAACTTGGACGCTAAACTTAGGAACTTGGTATGTTTAACGAAACCTTTTATCCATTTGGCCCTAAGGGCGAGTCCTTCCGCAAGGTCACCGAGCGGCTCGAATACGACCGGTTTGCTTCTTTTTTTGAAGAGGTTAGAAACCGTGGTCTGATTTTCGAGTCGGCCGAGATTGCGCCGATCTACGGACGAATGAGTTTGCTGGTAGTGGACCCACCTCTGGTACTTCGGGGCAAGGACGAGGAATTTTCATTAGAAGCGATCAACCCAAGGGGCGAGCGAATGCTGACCCTTTTAGAAAACGAACTGTTTGCCTTTGCCCAAGACTTTACCCGCCAAAAAAACCGGCTCTCTGGCCGTGTGCCACGCGAAAACCAACTGATCGACGAAGCAAAAAGACACAAGCAACCCAATATTAGCTACGCCGTCAAAGCCATCTTGGCCCGGTTTAATTGCAAAGAGCAAAGCCTTGGGCTATACGGGGCCTTTGCCTACGACTTTATCCGTCTTTTTGAAGACATTCCTTACCAAAAGCCGCCGGTCCCGGTGGACGATTTTACGCTTTTTTTCCCAGACCAAATTTTGATTGCCGACCACTTTAAAGAACAGTTGGAGCGGCACTTTTACGACTTTTTCGACTCCCAATTGACCGCCCCCCAATTGGCCCAAAAACGCCATGAGGACGCCCAAAAAGCCGCCCCTGCCGCCCCGCCTAAAGCAGGGCTAGGCAAACTAAATCAGCGTGACCAAAAAGACTTCGAAGCGATGGTTAAAAGGGCACAAGAAGAGATTCGCCAAGGGGAAATCTTTGAGATTGTGCTTTCAAGAAGCCAATATTTCGACTGTCCGCGGCACCCACTCGAGGTCTATCACCGCTTTCGCCAAGTGAACCCTTCTCCCTATATGTTTTATGCCAATTTTGGGGCTGAAGCTTTAGTAGGGGCTAGTCCCGAGATGTTTATTCGAATTGAGGACGGCAAGGTGACCACCCGCCCCATTTCGGGGACCATCGCACGCGGTGAAGACACTTTCGAAGATTACGAAAACATGATGGCTCTGCTTAATTCTATAAAAGAAAAATCAGAGTTAGATATGCTAATCGACTTAGCCCGCAACGACTTAAGCCGAGTTTGCAAGCCGGGGGTAAAGGTTACCGATTACCGTTTTGTAGAAAAATATTCCAAAGTTATGCACACCGTGGCCAACGTAGAAGGTGAACTCGACCGTTCTCGATTCGAGCCCTTTGACGCGCTTGTGGCCAGCCTTAACGCGGGCACCCTGACCGGAGCGCCTAAAATTGCGGCTATGCGTCTGATTGAAGCATTCGAGCCCGTGCCTAGGGGTTATTATGGGGGTAACATCGGATACCTCACCTTTAACGGCAATCTTGACTTCGGGATTATCATCCGCACCGCTCATATTAAAAACGGGGAGGCCGAGGTACGGGTAGGGGCCACCCTACTTTACGACTCAGACCCAAACACCGAATACAAAGAAACCGAAGCCAAAGGCCGCGCCTTTTTCCATATTTTGGAGGAGGGGAAATGAAGGTCTTTATTTTAGATAACTACGACAGCTTTACCTTTAATCTAGCTGAATATTTCAAGCTACTAGGGGCGCAGGTGGTGGTTTACCGCAACGATGTCCCCGTGGCCAAGGTAAAAGAGGAAGCCCCAAACCTTTTGGTTTTAAGCCCCGGACCTTCTGTCCCCAGAAAGGCGGGGAATCTTATTCCTGTTATTGAGACCTACGCTGGTCAAATCCCGATCTTTGGGGTTTGCCTTGGTCACCAAGCGATGATTGAGGCTTTTGGCGGCAGTTTAAAGCTTCTGGACTATCCAGTTCACGGCAAGGCCAGCCCAGCGATACACCATGGTGACGGGATATTTAAAGACCTGCCTAATCCCTTGATGGTGGGCCGCTATCATAGCCTAATCGCCGATCAAGTCCCCGACTGCTTTGAGGTGACCGCCAAAACCGGGGAAGTAGTGATGGCGATTAGCCACAAAACCTTAAAGGTAATTGGGGTGCAGTTCCATCCAGAATCGATTTTAACCGCCAAGGCGGACCATGGCCTTAAGCTGCTTAAAAATCTAGTCACTTTATTAGGTTAGTTTAAGTTAGGCCCCATCGCATCTAACCGTTTTATTTTTTGCTTGTGAGTCTGCGCCAGCCCGTCGGCTGACCTACCCCAGTCTTTTCTGGTTATTTATTGCTTAACTAATAATTGATAAAATTTATTTGTCTTGGCTTGATTTAAAAAATGTTTTATGAATTTAGCAATATCGAGGAACCTTGACCTACGGATACCCCGCAAGGCAGGCCCCCTCTTTTGGAGAAGTTCACATGAAGAAGTTTATCTTGATTGCTTGTGCTGTACTCTTTTTGGCTGCTCCCTTGATGGCTGGCGAGACTAAAACCCCCGCAGCTGCCGCTCCTGCTCCTGCTGCTGCTTCGGCTCCAGTGGTTGCCGCTCCAGCTGAAGAAGCTGCTGCTGCCGCAGCACCTGCTGAAAAGGCGCCAAAACATGACACCAAGAAAGAAAACAAAAAAGCCCAAAAATAGTTTATAAGGCTTTTATGTCTTAGTTCAGGGGAAAAGTGCCGCTAGTTTCGGTGGCGCTTTTCCTTTTTTTTTGCCTACCCCCCTCTTTTCTAAGCCCCGTGTATTTTAAATTTGCGCCCATTTATACCATTGAACCAGTTTGCTAATTGGGATAAGATAGAGTTCGGCAGAGGGCGTTATCCTTATAGGGGGCCTTAGGTTTTAAAGGGGAGAAGGAAAATTCATGAAACCCATCTTTGGTTCGGCCCGTTCTTGGCGACTATTGCCTCTGTTTATGTTTTTGGCATCGCTGAGCATTTCTGTATTTGTCTGGAAGCAGATCCAGCGGGCTGACCAGGTAGCTTCTGAAGTGATGTTTGCCGACAAAACAGATGACATTACCCAAAAACTATCCACCCGATTGCGCGACCACGAACAGGTTCTATTAGGCGGGCTTGGCTTTTTTTTGGCCTCAAATGTGGTGGAACGGACCGAATGGCGCAAATACATCTCGGCGCTTAAACTCGATCAAAACCATCCTGGAATTTTGGGCGTTGGGTATGCGGTTTGGCTAAAACCTTCCCAGGTTAACGCGAACATTAAAAAAATAAAATCTGAAGGTTTTTTAGGTTACCACATCAGACCCCCAGGAGACCGCCCGGCTTATACCTCTATCATATTTTTAGAACCCTTTGACTGGCGAAACCAGCGCGCCTTTGGTTATGACATGTTTTCAGAGCCCGTTCGCCGTGAGGCGATGGAGGCAGCTCGAGACCAAGGGACTACGACGATTTCAGGACAAATCACGCTAGTCCAAGAAACCGAGCGAGATCGCCAAGCGGGCTTTTTGATTTATATCCCCCATTACCGCCAAGGGCTACCTTTAGATAACGCCAAGGAGCGCCAAAAAGCGTTGGCAGGCTTCGTTTATAGCCCCATTCGGGCCAAAGACTTTGTTAAGGGAACCCTAGGAGAGCAGATCCACCAAGTTGGATTTAGATTATACGAAGGAAACACCGAGTTCCAAGAAAATCTGCTTTATGATTCTCAAGCGAATAGCCCACTGCCCAAGTCTTACCGGCCTATGGTCACCGATACCCGCCATATACAAGCCTACGGGAGAATTTGGCGACTTGAGTTTTTTAGTCTTCCAGGATTTGAGCAAGGATTTAAACATACCGCGACAAATTCGATCTTGGTGTTGGGTATAGTTCTAAGTCTGCTTTTAGCTTGGATCACCCAAAACCTAATCAGCACCCGTTTAAAGGCCTTGTCGCTGGCCCAGACAATGACCGGAGAACTTAGAGCCTTAGAGGGCAAGTGGCGCTCTTTAAGCGAAAACTCGCCTGATTGGATTGTGTCGGTTTCGAAAAACTTGATCATCGAAAACCTTAACCACCCCCCCTTTGACTTGCCCTTTGATGGGCATATTGGCAGCTCAATATTAGATTTATTTTCCGATCCAGCCAAACGCCAAGAGGTTCAAACCAAGCTAAACAAAGTACTTACTAGCGGAACCCCAAAGTCGTTTCAGTTTACAGAAGAGGCCGCTTGGGGACTAAAACACTTCGAAACCTTGATTTCAGCACGGTTTTTAGAAAATCAAATTAATGGTTTATTGCTGCGAACCTCGGACATTACCACCCAAGAATCGGCGACCAACCAGCTTAGAATCATAAAAGAACGCCTAGAATTAGTGGTAGAGGCCAGCAAGATTGGGGTTTGGGACTGGGACCTTAGTTCGAATCGAGTGATTTTTGACCAGGGTTGGGTGCAAATGATTGGTTATGAGTTGGACGAGATTGAACAGAGTTATGAAGCATGGGAATCACGGGTCCATCCTGACGACTTATGCGAAACTCTTAATGCGATAAAGGCCCATATAAGCGGGCAAGCTCCTTTTTTACGCACCGTGTTTCGAATGCGCCATAAAAACGACCATTGGGTACATATCCTTTCCCAAGGTAAGGTTCACGAGTTTGACCCAGACGGCAAACCCACCCGTTTTACAGGAACCCATACGGATATATCCACCGAACAAGAGGCTCTAGCCAAGTTAGACTTAGCCAACCAGACAAAAAACAAGTTTTTTGCCATCATCGCCCATGATCTTAAAAACCCGTTTAACGCTATTTTAGGCGGGGCAGAGCTTTTAAAAAATGAAATCGAAAAAATACCGCCAGATTTGGTAGATATCGTCGTGATGCTAGATCGGGCTGCCAAATCGGCGTTCCAACTTCTTGAAGATCTCTTAAGCTGGGCAAGGGCACAAAATGTAGAATTAAAGGCGGAGCTTCATCCGCTATTGCCCCACCGCGAGGTGGAACATTTACTGGAGATAATCGCCCCTAGGGCCGAGGCCAAGTCCATTTCCATCGAAAACCGATTACCTGTCGAATTAGTGGTTCTGGCTGACCGAAAGATGCTTCAAGAGGTGTTACTTAATCTAATTACTAATTCAATTAAATTTTCAGACCCTGGCAAACAGGTTTATATTGAAGGCGAAATCATCGATGAAAAGGTCCAACTTTCGGTAGTGGACCAAGGGATTGGGGTGCCAAAGGGGGCCCAAAAAGCGATGTTCCATATTGATCAACATTATACTAGCATGGGCACAAACAAGGAAACAGGAACCGGGCTGGGACTCAATTTAGCGCAAGAGTTTATGCACAAAATGGGTGGGCAAATTAAATATGATCCAACCTACCAACCTGGATCCCGATTTGTGCTGATATTTGAAACACCGCGGTTGTAGGCTTTTTCACACAATCTAAACTTTAACAAAAAAAGAGGTTTTATCGGGTTCACCTTTCCCCCTAAAACCCGTAGTCTAAAGCTTTCTATGGCTGAGGGGCTAAATTGGAAAAAGACATTCGTTCATTAAGTCAGCTAATTCGCAAGATTGAGCTTTTTGAAGGCTTAGGTGAGGTCGCATTGGCCCACCTAGCCGAGGCTTTTGAAACGGTCAAGTTCGCCCAGGGGAGCGAGCTTTTAACTGCCCAAAGCCCAGTTCCTGGACTCATTGTGATCTTAGAGGGAACCGCTGGGATTATGGTCAGCGGTGAGATTGTCGCCGAGCGAAGAGCTGGCGACGCCTTAGGCGAGATGGGAGCCCTGCTTGACGAACCTGCTTCGGCGACGGTTCGGGCCCAGACCGAGATCAAGGCCCTACAAATACCGAGCAAACGGTTTAAAGAGTTAGTGCCCCGTTCGGCTTTACTAAAACTCCTTAAAACCACGGGCGAGCGTCGTTTGGAATTAGGGCTTCGTCTTTCTGAAGCCTTACAACACACCCCCCAAGGCTTGGTTAAGATCAATACAAAAGGCCAAATTACTGCCGACATTTCCAGCATGTGTCTTACCTACTTAGGGGCATCCAATGTTTATGACCTGCGTTTTAAGGATTTTGGTCAAGTAATGGAACGCTTATGCCCCGGTTTTACGCAAGATTGGGACAGCTTTCCTTTGATTTTTGATCAAAATCACGATGAAAGCCAACGCTCGATGATTATGAGTATTCTACCGCAAGAAGTGCAATTAACCTTAAAAGGTCGAATCCACCATATTGCCTTGTCTTACTACACCTGTTTCAACCGCGATGGTGAAGTGGACGGCATCGATATCGGTATGAGTGATGTTACCAGCCAAAAACTGCTCGCTCAGGTTCAAAGCGAAGAGCAAAAACGCCAAAAGCTTTATGCCGATCCTGAGGGATTTGTGTCTTTACTTGAGTTATGTAGTCTGGTGACAGATGGCTTAAAGAACCCGGTAAATAATACACTAAAGGCCGACCTTCATACCCTAAAGGGGGTTTCAGGTTTATTTGATTTGATCGACTTGAGCCAAATTTGCCACCTACTTGAAGACCAATTACGAACAGGAGAAGTATCAAGGGAAACAGAGGCTGATTTTCTAGCCTTGGTTAGCAACATTCAGGGCTATTTTAAAGAAATGCCCCCCGAACTGCGGGCTCTTTTTGAAGGGGTTACGATTAGTCAAAACGATTTTCACAAAATTCAAGTTGCCTTTGAGGAAGAGGTCCCCGATTTGGCTCGTCGGCTGTTTATCCGCGCGACCAGCCGCCCGGCCTCTGGATTGGCCGAGCGTTATGCCAAAGAAGTGGCAAAGCTGGCATTGGAGTTGGGCAAACAGGTTGAGTTTATTGACCACTGCGCTGAGGCAAGGATTCCTAGGTTTATGTTGTCTCGCTTGAATTCGTTGATCCATTTAGTCCGAAACGCGGTGGATCACGGTATCGAATCCCCGAGCGAACGGCAGCAGCGTGGAAAATCCCCAATGGGTCACCTCGAATTTTCGGTTAACGTAAGTGATAAACTGTTAGAATTGGAATTTAAAGACGATGGAAGGGGGATCGACCCTGATCGGGTCTTGAAAAAGGCCCAAGCTATTGGCCTTATAGGGGACAACCCCACTTTAAGCTTGGAAGAAATTTATGCGCTGATCTTCCATCCTGGCTTTTCGACTCGCGATGAGGTCAGTCAAACCTCGGGTCGGGGGGAAGGCATGGCGGCCTTACATCAGGATGTTGCAGCGCTTTCGGGGGTGATTGAGATACAAAGTCAAGTCGGCAAGGGGACCCGGTTTATCCTGAAAATCCCCTCCCCAATTTGAGCTAGCCCATCACTGGTTTGAAGTTAGCGCCCAAGGTACGTTCGATTTTTTCTAACAAGAGGGCGTGAGTAAAGGGTTTGACAATATAATTATTGGCCCCAGCCTTTACCGCCTCGATCACATTTTCCTTAAAACCTTCAGCCGTAACCATAATCACTTTAAGGTTATTCCAATCTGGGTTGTGCCGGATTTCTTTTAAGACATCAATTCCCGACATACCCGGCATCGTCCAATCGAGAATCACCAGATCGTAGGTCGATTCTCGCAACTTGTTGAGGGCTTCAGTCCCACTTTTCGCTTCACTAAAAACGCTATATCCAGCAGTTTGCAGTGCCCTTTTAATGACATGCCTAGTTGAACTTTGGTCGTCCACGATCAAAAAGGAAGTTAAATTGACAGCCATGGAGCCAAGCCCAAAGGATTATTTTTTTTACAACAGTCTAACCCATAGTCCTTGCTTGTCAATACCGGCCCTTTCCCCATTGTTTGCTTAAGGCTTTTACCCTAGCACCCGGCCCATACCCAGATCATTTTAATATGGGCTTTACACAGGCTAGGAGTTTTCCCTTGCGGAGCGGTTTGTTAAGGTAGCCGTCGAAGCGTAAATCTGGGTCGATGCGGGGGAGGTCGTCTGAGGTGTAAGAGGTCAAGGCTAAGATGATCACTGGGTTTCCAAAGCCTGCAACCAAATCTCTTGGTTCGCTTGAATCCCGTTCATCAGGCATGTCGATATCCATCAAAACCAAAGCGTAAGCCGCCAGCGAAGCGGCTGCCAGTCCCAAACTGTTGAACAGTTCCTGTCTTAAAAAAACATGGACAACCTCCGGTCCACACAAGCCATTTGGAAAAATCCAAAACTAAACAGCGCCCCGATCTAGCGCAAATAAGCCCAATCTCGGACCGAAAAAAAAATAAAAAGGTTATCACCAATCCTAATCAACAAAGCGCCCTAATAAAGCCCGTTGAGGCCGTACCAAGCTTTGGCCCCATTTAAAAAACCGTCGTGACTGTACCAAACCGGACGGAGGTTCTCAAACAAATGAACCGTGAAAGTCACAAAAAAACCTGTTTTTGGATTAGAATATTTTGATCAAAAGGGTAAGGGACAGTACGCAAAATAAGGGTTTTTCCCTAGCCAAACGAAATTAACCGGCGCTGATTGTTTCGTAATTCTAAAAAGAATATAAAGAGGTAACTAGCTATAGCTATTACTTTATACGCGGAGGCCCACACCGTTTTTTTTCAAAACAAGGGGCCAATAAAAGTATTCTACCCTGAAAATTACGCTTCTCCCTTCTTCCCGCTATAAGCTTAAGGCTGCTTGCTTCCTCTTCGTTAGTCGATTAGTATAGCTAGATAAAAGACTGCAACCCTCCCAAACTATTCCTGATGACCGAAATCAAGTTCGACCCCAAAAAACTCGCGAAACTAAATGACCCAGAGCGGCTAAAATTCCAGGACCCCAATCTTTTTTGGCCCCTGCTAGCGTTAAAAAACCCAAAACTGATGGTGGAGGTGGGTTGCGGAACCGGTTTTTATAGTGCTGAGCTTCTAAAATTGGCCCCTAATGCCAAATTGATTGGGTTGGACATTTCCGAAGAATTGCTGTCCTGGGCAAGGGAAAACCGCCCAGAGGTAAGCCAAGGGCGGCTGGATTTGCGTTTGATGCCTGAAAGTCAAATCCCTTTAGAAAGCCAGATCGCCGATTTAGTGGTTATGGTTATGTTGCACCATGAACTCCACCAGCCATTAGCCATTTTAGCCGAGTGCAAACGGATCCTTAAACCCGCAGGAAAACTCCTTATCTTAGACTGGGCCCCGGTCGATAGCCCTATGGGACCTCCGGCCCATATTAGGGTATCCGCCCAAACCATGGCAGACCAGATGGCCCAGGCCGGTTTCGAAAACGTCAAAACACCCAAGTTATATGACTGGTTTGGAGTAGCAATGGGTCAAAGTCCGTCGGCTTGATCTAATTTAACGATTAGGCTAGTGTAACCCGAACTATTTTAGCAAAAACCATGTTTTCTATCAAAGCAGTATATAGGGACAAAAGCTTTGTCCTCACCGAGCCGCTGGATTTGGACGGCAGCACCAAGGTGATTTTAACCCTACTCGGCGATCAGACCGAAGCAGAAGACTCTGACTCCTTAATTTCAGACGAGGACGACTTTGGTCTTGATGACTCCCCTTTTTCTCAAGACGGGCGGGCGATGCGTGCCTTTCCTCGCTATCAAGCCAAAGGAGAACTCCTCGTGTTTTCTGGCAACAAAGAAATCAAATTTCGCTTAATTGACTATTCCAAGGGGGGCTTGGGTTTTTTTTCAATCCATGCCTTTGAAGCGGGCACCCTGCTTCGAGCCGCCATTCCTGATCCGATCTTTACCAACCATCACCAATTCGATTTTGATTTCGAAGTAGCCCGCTCGATACCGATCAAAGGTGGATTTCAAATTGGTTGCCGATTTGCTGAGGAGATCGACCTTGATCTATGGCACAGCATTGCAAGCGCAGGTGGCTAAATGGAACTTTTTGTCCGTCTGGCTGAAGCGGTGGGATTTGGTTTTAAAGCCTACTCTTGGCTGATTATTGCCGCCTTTATCCTCTCTTGGATAGATGCCGATCCGTCTAACCCAATGGTTCGCTTTGTTTACCGGGCGACCATGCCCCTATGGCATTGGATTCAAGACCGGGTGCCCCGCACCATTGCCCCTTTGGCACCACTGCTAGCCTTGGAAGCAGCCGATTACGGGGAAATTTTCTTCCCCGGAATAATCAGGAGCGTTGGCGGGTTGGTGGTCGGCCAACTGGCGCTGAATGACGCTATACTCAACAGCGGGATATATGCCCTTTTAGGTTTGACCGTGGTTGGGCGCAGTATGATCTTTTTTTTGATGATCCTCTGTTTGTTTTATTTTGTGTTCACCCTGGTCAAGCCAGGGCAAAACAACCACTTAGTCAGGAGTGTGGTCTGGATGATTGACCCCTTTTTGACCCCTCTGCAACGGCTCCTTCCTAGGGCTAAGGTTGATCTTTCACCCATAGTATTGGGGATTGGCCTATATTTGGCTTTTCACTTCACCATCTCCTTGGGGTTTGATCTCCAAGGCCAACTGTTTCTTTAGTTTATGGATTCCCGCGCCGCCCTCAGCCGTTTTGCGCTGACCCTGGCAGGGATTGATCCGGCTAAAGAGCGTGAAGAACATTTTTTTGACCCAATTGGCCGGGATCAATTATGCCAGTTTTTTTTATTGTGCCCCCCACCTGAACTGGAGGAGTTAGACCCCGAAGACGCCCTTGGGCTTTTGGTTGCTGAAATTACCAGCCAGACTGGGCTCAACTTTTCTTTAGCCACTGAACAACCCATCGCCTCTTTAGTACAAGAAGGGGCCCATGGACGGGTGCAGGTGGTTTTGGATTTAAGTAACTCAAGGTTGGTAGAGGCCCACCTCCTAGGCGAGCAGCGAGACTTAAACCAGCTTTCCAGCCAACTTTCTAAGACTCAAATCTGGCTACCCACGCGTTTTGGAAACAGGCTCATGGCTCAGTTTACCAATCGATTCACTCCGCTTAGCGAGGTTCAACTTAGCTTTGAACAGTCGGCAAAACTCTTTAACCAACCCCAAGGATTTAAAGCTCAACTCAAAGGCGTCCAAGCGCCCCAGCTTTTAGACCAACTCCTTACCCAACACCCGGCGTTAATCGAGCTGGCAGTTCTGGCTGGTCCTTTAGAGGGTGACTGGGCCTCAATGGTTTGGATTGAAAATCGGGGTTTGCTCCGGGGGAACGGGCTGAAGATTGAGCGGTTTTTAAGCCTTGCTCAAACCTTGCGCCAAGACCTAGAGGGTCGGTATCAATATTTGGAAGATCACTATGTTATAAAACAGGAAGACGCCGAGGGTTGGTCCAGATTACAGGGTGCCCCTCTTTACTATCCCTTTGGCCAACCCTTAGACCAGCCGCAAGCCCTTTTGCGCCAACTAACCGGGCTTCACCGGCAATTGGGACTAGCCGGGCATGTTCAAAGGGCTACCACCCGCAGCTGGCGGCTTGACCTGGCTTCGCCTTTTGGGGGAGCACTTGCGTTGGAGCTCGATAAAAATGGGCTCCAGGTGTCTATTAAGGACCGTCGCTCGATTGGGCTTTTAGACCGGTTAGAGACCTTTCTTTCTGGCCAAGTCTCTGCTGGCCCTGGATTTTATCAGCCAGAGACGCCATGATTCTTTACCGCGCCAGCGAGCAACGCCTTGCCGACTGGTCCCTGTCCCAATCAGGTCCCTTGGGACTCTTCCCCAAAACAAAAGGTTATGTGTTAGACTTTTGTTTGCACTACCCTGAATCAGGGACAAGACCCTATTTTTTAGTCCGCGCTCGTTTAGAAGAACAAACCTATTATCTACTTCCTATAGGCTCCCAGGTTGAACCCAAACTAGCACCAAGCCTAATCAAGCTGGAGCAGCATTGTGATCAGTTGGTGCTTTTGAGTGATCAAGCTAACTTGGAAAAACTCTTAAAGATTGAAAAAAAGCGGTTGGTCTTAAGTCTAACTCAAAGCCAGATGGAATTAGCCCAAGGGGATTTTTTGGATCCTAGGTTAGAATTTCGCTTGATAAAAAACCAACAAGCCCCAGAATCGCTGCCCGCTTTAGCTCCATTGATCCCTTGGTTTTTAGACGAAGAAATCCAATTAGTGCAGATATTTATGGCTCTATTTCGAGGGCTTAATCAAGCTTGGTGGGCTGGCCAAACCTCGGTTCGTTTAGAAGAACTGTACTCCGGGGTTTTGCCCCTCTTTTTACACCTCTCGCGCTCTAATCGAAAAGAGGTGGCAGGGCAACTTACCAACGAACTAACCGAACTCTGCCTGGGCCCTTTAAGGGGGTGGCTAGAGGTTGAACTCTTTAAAAAGAAACCCCAGTCCCAGCCCTTTTGGCGGGCCCGTTTCTTAAACCCAGCGGGTGAACGCACCGCAAACCTTCAAGCCCTTCGCGCCCAGTCCCAGGCGTTACAGGCTCTTAAAACCGGGGCCGGACAGATGAGTTATTATGACCAAGAAATTGAGCCACTTTGACCAAACTGGCCGCGCCCAAATGGTGGACGTAGGGAATAAAACCCCCACCCAACGCCTAGCCGTAGCCAAGGGGCAGGTCCGCATCTCGCCTGAACTAGCCCAAATTCTTATAGAGGGAAAACTAGAAAAAGGCGACGCCTTTACGGTGGCTAAAACCGCCGCCATTTTGGCCGCAAAAAAAACCGGGGAATTGATCCCCATGTGCCATCCATTAGGGCTTGATCAAGTCTCGGTGGAGTTGACCTTAGATCAAAAACAGGGCCTGGTTTTAATACAAGCCACAGCCAAGCTGACGGGAAAAACCGGGGTCGAAATGGAAGCCTTAATGGCGGTTAGTATGGCCGCCTTAACCTTTTACGACATGTGTAAGGCGGTTGACAAAAAGATGATCATCGAGGGGATTTGCTTGGTGCGCAAGGAGGGCGGCAAATCGGGAACCTTTATAAATGATCCTTTATAAACTAATTTCCGCGTCGATAGGGTCTTTTCCGGTTTTTGTAGTTACCATCAAAATTACCATACTGGCCAACCCGAGACAAGCAAAGCCAGAGGCCATAGGGATCAAGGTGTCGTCGTACAGTTGCCCAATCAAAACCCCTAGTCCCGCCGAAATTAGCGTAGAGAAGGTGCCCACCACGGCAGCACCAATCCCAGCAATTTTTCCTAAAGGCTCCATGGCCATGGCGTTGAGGTTGCCAAAGAGGATCGCAATACACATAAAGCTAGCGGCCAAAAATAACATAAACGCCCAAAAGGGAGGAACTCCGCCCGAATTTAGGGCCACCAGAAAAAAACCACCAGAACAGGCTGACAATATTGCCAAGGTGGTTAAAGCCAACGGCCTCATTTTATAGACCTGAACCAAACGCGAATTTAAGAGCGAAGCCCCCCCAAAAACCAGCGCCAACGCCCCGAAGTAAAGGGGAAACTGGGCCGCACGGTCATACATTCCCCCAAAAATTTGTTGGGCCGTGCTTAAATATCCTAAAAAAGCCCCAAAGACGATGCCAATGGTGGTGGTTGGGCCCATCGCTTCTCTGGTTTTTAGGATTTGAAAAACCTGTTGTAAGATATTAATGGGCCCAAATGGGGTACGTTTCTCGGGCACTAGTGTCTCTGGCTGACGCAGCGTAAACCAAACCAAGACCACCATAGAAAGAACCAGATACATCCAAAAAATTGCTTGCCAAGGGGCAATCCACAAAATCGCTTGCCCCAAGGCCGGGGCCAAGGCGGGCACTAAAATGAATACCATCATTACAAACGACATAACCTTCGCCATGCCTTCACCATGAAAGAGGTCACGGATCATCGCCAACGAAACCACCCTAGGCGCGGCCAAACCAATCCCCTGGATCACCCGCCCGATCAACATTTGCTCAAACCCATGGGCTCCAATTGAGATCAAGCAACCTAGCACAAATAGGCCCAATCCAGCAGCTAACGGGGGCTTTCGGCCAAAAGAATCAGACAGGGGCCCAAAGATCAAAAGCCCAAACGCCATTCCCACAAATAGGCTCGAAATCAAAAGTTGATTGTCGTTAGCCCTAACCACACCTAGGTCTGCTCCGATTAGCGGCAAGGCAGGAAGAATAGCGTCAATCGAAAGCGCCATTAAAGAGCTCATGCTGGCCATTAAGATAATAAACTCGACCAGCGCGGTTTTTCTGTTGGTAAAGGGCATTTATTTTTAGGAAGTGATCAAACTGGCAAAGCCAGCGGGTTGGGTCTAGGATTAACGATTATGGGTTGTTGTAACGGTTTTTGGTACAAAATGGGGGCTCGGAAAAAAACGAATTTTCGTGGCAACCTAATTTTAAGTTAGGCTAAATCCTCACCAACGTGACGCCAGCCAATTCGAGGGTCATTATGGATGGTTCGGGGGATTCCTGCAAAATACCAGAGTAAATATTGGCGAAATACTAGACAAGGCCAAAATCAATAAAGGTGAATTTATAAATACCTGAGCCAGTTACCCCTACTTTGTTACGGGTTTAACTGGAGGTGTCCATTTACTTCCTGCGTTTATTTGGCATCCGTTTTTTTAAAGCTGGCCAGCAGCAAATGCGGGCTTACGGTGGTTACTTCAATAGGATTGTTTACCTTTAATACGAAATAAGGGAAATCCCACCCAAATAGAAACTAGCCAGAAGGAGTCTGAAGCAATTAAAAGTTTGTAAAAAAAAGGACGACCCGCCAGTAACTAACTGGGAGCCGTCCTTTTTGTGCCTAGTACCAGATAATTCCTAGCGGTCTTTATAGACCAAGACAGAACAGTTGGCGTGATGCAGGAGGTACTTCGTATTGCTACCGACCAAAAACCGCTCGACTCGGGTGTGTTCATGGGCAGCCATAATGATCAGTTTGGCGTTTAGCTTTTGCTGTACGGCCAACACTTGTTCGTAAGGCTTGCCAATTCTAAGTTCGGTTTTATACCCGGTTTTTACTTTCTGCTCGGCAATAAAGTGATTAAGCTTTTCCTCCTCTTCTTGGTGCTGGCGATCAATCTCGATTTGATCCCACTGCCAACCATGCTCCATGTTGTAATGAGCGAACTCGGGCAGACTAAAGACGTGAACAAAATGCAACCTACGCCCAAATTTCTGGCCCAGTTCGTCCGCCAAAGCAATCACCTTGGAATTGACTTTTGAATAGTCCACAGGCACTAAAATCAAGTCCTTGAGCGCCTCCAGGCTCCGCTTGTAAACAAACAGGTTAGATTTACACTGGTTGACCACATAGTCGGTATTGCTGCCGAGTAAAATCCGAGCCATCATCGAGTGGCTATGGGCGGCCATCATCACAATCCAGGGGTCAACCACCTTTTCCTGCTCAATAATCTCTTGGCTGGGGTTCCCGTAAGAAGCAATCGCACGGTAAGGGGCGGTTACCCGCTCTGAGAGAATCACCGATTCTAAAAGGTCCTGATCGGCCACATCCCTTAGGACTGGGTTAACCTGCATAAAAACCAATTCCGCATCAAAAAGGTGAGCCCACTGATCAGCCAGATGGATCACCTCTCGTCCGACCGCACTTGAATCTAAGGGAACCAATATCTGTCTTTTCATCTCGCCTCCTTTTTGGCTAAACCTGCACTGTCCTCTTGGGCTTATGATAGCATCTGTAGCCAACAATGCAAAGATATTTGAACCTTGAGCTAAACCCGCCTGCCTGAGCAAAAGGGCAAAGCTAGGTAAAATCGGATATCTAGTTGGATTTGATTGGATTTTTACTGGCAAAAAGTTGCCTTCAGAGCTTACACCCATTGCCCCCCCTTTTAAAGACTACAACTCAACCGCGTAAGGGGCCTGCCCCCGATAGGCCTTTGTCACCCATTTTTTGCCCCGGCCTTTGGTATAAATGTTGAAGGTTTAGGGTGTGAATTGTTTTTAGCACTAATCTTAGGCCGGTACGTTTGTTATTTAATTCAACATAACAACCTATTAAATATTTTCTAAGGCTTAATCTAAGCCTTAGAAAATGTCAGGAACCCAACAAAGGATAGCCGATGTCTGACACGCAATTAGACCCTAAAAAAGAACTAGCCAAACTCAAACGCTTGGCTACTGAAATCGCCGGGCAGATCCATGACATTGTCGAAGAAGGTCTTTGGACCGATTATGAGCAAATGCCCGAATTAAGTGCCCAATTGGTGGCCGCTTGCCACAAGGCGATGACCTTTAAGCAAGAGCAGGGTTTGTAAAGGCTTGGCTTCCCCGTTTTTTTTGGTAAATAAAAAGGCTGCTAAACCCTTAAGGCCCAGACCTTCCCTTGCCAAAATACGGACCTCTGGATAGGATCGGCTAAAAAAAGAGGAAACTATGGATCAAGTGCTGCTCACCCTGGCTGGAATACCTGGTTTAGCCCCCTTCTTATTGCTGGCCGGGGTCATCCTTGCCGGCAAGGATATGTTAAAATTACAAAAGATTGCCCTTTCGAAGGGTAAGGATAAAGATCTTCGTTTTTATTATATTGTCCCTGGATTAATCTGCCTTACTTTTGGTTTTGTATTGGTCACTAAATAGGGCAGACGGGCCCCCGATGATAGGGCCAGATTTTGAATTAGTCCTCGAACTAATAGCATAAGGTGATCGTACCTCTTGGCGATCTTCTTGAAGGTTCAAAGCGTTGGAGGCTCTTTGAACGATTTAGCGGCCTCTAATTCTTGACTAGAAAGCTTGCTGGCTTGGGTCAGCGAGGTTGCTAAAAGTCCTACCGGTACCGCTACCACCCCCACCCCTAGCATTAAAATAACAAAGGTAAAGATTTTCCCGCCTAAAGTGATAGGATAAACGTCCCCATATCCAACCGTAAATAAGGTTGCTACCGCCCACCAAAGACTATGAAATACTGAGGCAAAAACTTGAGGTTGCGCATCGTTTTCAAAATAATAAATCCCCACCGCTGCCAAGTACAAAAGAAACATGGTCACCGCCACAAACAACACCAATTCTGCCTTGATTTGCCTAAAGGCGTACAGGTATAAGTTCATCGCTCGATTGTAGCGGAACAGCTTAAACATTCGAAATAGGCGCAAGAGCCGAAACCCTCGCACCGAGCGCAGGTCGATCCCCATACTTAAATAAAAAGGTAATATAGCCATTAAGTCGATAATTCCAAAAAAACTAAATATAAAGCGCCTTTTATTTTCAGCAGTCCAAATACGGAGGCAATATTCTATCGAAAAAATCGTTACTCCAATCTTTTCGGATAATTCCAAGAAATGGTGGGTTTCAGGTTCTAAGCCGGGCAGGGTTTCTACAGAAAATGAGACAATCGAAAAGAGTACTAATCCCTGAATAAAGAGGTCAAACACCTTGGACGCGCCACCCTTTCCTGGTTCTATAATCTCTCTGACCCGCTCTTTTACACCCATCGGTTTCCTATAAAAAATCTAGCTACCTCCAAGCAAAATTGGGACCTAACTTAAATTATCTTTTTTTGCTCAACGAATTGGCTAGATTTGCCTATACTTTTTAAATCAAACAAAGGGATGACTAGGCGGCGGGATCAAAGGTTTAAGCAAGCCATCACTCAAAATTTAATTGCTCCTGTGAATCCCAAGTTGAAGCGTCTATCTTTTAAGGGAGACTTGTTGGTTTGGTTGGTCAATGATACAAAAGAAGAGATCATTATCTTTAAGAGGTGGTTTGGCCAAGATCCTAGTAGTTGACGATTCAAAAAAATTTCAAAATGTCTTAAGCGAACTGCTGGCTCCTCTAGGGGTGCAGATTATCACCGCAAACAACGGGGTCGAAGGCTTAAGGACTCTACTCGACCAGTTTCCCACGTTGGTGACCCTCGACCAAGGAATGCCCAAGCTGAATGGATTTTCGATGATGAAAATCATGCAACTTTTAGGGATCAAAACCCCGGCAGTATTAATTACTAACTCCGAACTGGCCCACAGCACTTATACTGATTTTGATAATCTAGTAGGCGTTTGCCCTAAAGATCAAATCCGAAAACGCTTGCTAGATATTGTCGAGCCCGCTTTAAGCGCCTCCCCTAGACGGACCTTTTCTGATTTCACTTATAACTTGGGTCCAAGTGAACTCTTAGACCTCCTGGGCAAACGAGACCGAAGGCGGATTCTGGTAGTGGATAATTCGTTGAGCACCAGAAGGATCATCCAAAAGGAACTTGAAGTGACTGGACTTTATGAGATCTATTTTGCGAACGAAGGCCGCGAGGGGCTCTTTAAGGCGATTATGACTAGGCCAGATTTGATTATTAGCGATATCGAAATGCCCGATCTGGACGGCACCGCAATGGCGCAGATTTTATATATATTAGGTCACCCTCTGCCTATTGTGTTTGTCTCTGAAAAAAAGAACCATCAGGTTCTAACTGATATCCGCAAGCTCGACGGGGTACGTGGTTTTTTCGATAAAGATTCCTTGACCTCAGATTCTGGAAAGTTGGCCGCAAAAATTGCTCAAATCCTTAAACTTAGTGATCAAGACAAGACACAGGTCAAAGAATCCTACGCTCAAGTGGACCTAGAAAAACTAGTAATTTTGGACCAGGCCGGGATTTTAAAGGAGGAGCCTTGAGCGCCAAAAATCTACTTTTAATTAACCAACCGATTGAAGTCCACTTAATCGCTCAAGAAGCTCAACTGCCCGTGATGGAAGCAGAGCACAATTTAGAGGGGATTCGAAAAATCATCCGCTATCGCCCAGACTTGGTAATTGCCAATGTAGATGAGATTGAGTTTGGTGGGCTGGTGATGATGCATGTACTTAACCTGATCCAAATTTGCCCCTCTGTGATTTTAATTTTCGAAAAAAAAGCCCCAGAGGGACTAAAAGAAGAGTTTGCTAATATATTAAACATTCTGCCGCGAGCTGAATTGGGCGCCCAGCTTCCCAGTCTCTTGGCTCAACCACTGCCCCGAAACAAGCCTACAGACTACCCATACCACCTTAAAGAGCATGAATGGTGTTCTTTATTATCTGCAAAAACCAAAACCCGAATTCTGGTCGCAGAAGATTCGACTTGGTTCCGCAAACTCAACTTGATGCTTTTAGATCAGACCGAGCAATACCATCTTTTTAGCGCCACCGATGGGATGGACGCTATTTTAAAAGCGCTATTGATCCGACCAGACCTAATCTTAGCCGATGTCTCCATGCCCGGTGTCGATGGGGTGGAGATGAGTCAGTTGCTTTACATCATAGATCAGCCCTTCCCCATTTTATTTCTTACCGCCTTGCAAGACCAAGAAAGCCAAAGGCGAGCGAAAAATATTGAAGGTGTTTTGGGGTTTGTAGATAAAACTTTGCTGCGAGACCCCAAAGCCTTTATAGCGCAAATTGAGTGGGCCTTAAAGATGGCGCGAACCCTTAAATCCTCGTTTGAGGCGACCTTCGAAAAGGGGCAAATGGACGCTTTAATGCGGCCTGGAAAAGACCGAGGCATTTTTCTTCCTGGTTCTGGATTTATGAGTATCGGCAGCAGGTATAGTCCTGGCACCTTTTTAGAATCCAGGATCGCTCAAAAAAAAGCCAAACTCGCTAAAGGCTCATGACCTCGGTGGTAGGCCGTTTCGCCCCAACTCCCAGCGGGCCTTTGCATTTTGGCAGTTTGGTTGCGGCCTTGGCTAGTTGGCTAGAAGCAAAAAAGCAAAAAGGGCTTTGGGTGCTACGTATTGACGACTTAGATCCTTTGCGGATCGAGTCTGGTTCGGTAGATTCGATTTTGGCTTGTTTAGAGGTCTTGGGACTGGAATGGGACCAGCTAACCTACCAATCGACGAGACAGGAGGCCTACCAAGCGGCGCTGGAGCAACTTTGGCAAGCTGAGCGCCTCTATGGTTGCAGTTGCAGTCGAAAACAGCTTGCCCAAGCTCCTCAAGGCCCTGAAGGCCCTATCTATCCTGGAACTTGCCGGCATACCCCTCGGCAACCACAACTAGCCACCCGGTTTTTAACCAAAGGCTTAATGCCCGCGTGGGAAGACCAACTTTGGGGGACTAGGCGAATTAACCTAGAAAAAGAATTAGGCGACTTTGTAGTCTGGCGGGCCGATGGGGTTTGTAGTTACCATCTTGCCACGGTGATCGACGACCAAATCGAAGGGGTTACGGAGATACTGCGTGGATCAGACCTACTTTTAAGCGCCGACCGTCAAGTGGCGTTGCGGCAGATTTTAGGATTACCCACCCCCAAATATGCCCACCTCCCATTAGCCACAGACTTCAAAGGCCAGAAGTTAAGCAAACAATCTGGCGCGATGCCGGTAAAACCCGGCGGCGCAGTGTTAGTTGAAACCCTCGCGTTTTTAAAACAAAATCCACCAGCCAACTTAAAATTGGCTGGCCCGAAAGAGGTTTTAAACTGGGGCCTCGCCCATTGGAGCTTGGACCAACTAAAACCCAAAAGAGGCTAATAGATCATCCACTTGAGCCTGATCGGTGCCACCCAATTGACCGGGTTTTAGTTTGTTTTCTTCGGCATTTTTCTCAGAGAAAAGGTGGTTTAGCTCTTGAATGGTTAACAAAAATTGTTGGTCTGTGATCTGGTCTTCTGTATAAAGCTGCATACTGGCATTAAGCCGGTCTATGCTAGCCGCCTCCAAGGCTTTGAGTTGCTCCTCGCTAAGATTAGGGATCACCGATTTTAAGTTTTCATCGAGTCGTTCCATAATGTCCATCTGGGTCTCTTTCATCGCTTGATATTTCTGATTGACCTTGCCCAGTTCTTCGGCGGCGCTTTTGATAATATTGCGGATATGTCCGTTTTTTTGCTCTAACGCCTCTTTTTGTTTTAATATCTCTAGGTTGTTGCGGAAATGCCCTACCCGCGCGTCAAACATCTCCAACATCACCGCCACCATTTTTAAAGCCATGTCTAATTCGTCTGGATTAGAAGGGCTGTTGCGAATCAAAATAGCTAGGTTTTGCGATGCTGCCGGGACGGCGGTGTAACTCCCTCTGGCGATAATCTCACCACTTTTAATCGCCTTGTCTAAAATCATACTATCTAATTTAGAGCTGATCCCCCGGTCTGACAGGTTAATCTCCTCCCCATCAGCTAACCTGATACTACAGCGAAGTAGCTTAAATTCTTCGGGTTCGCCTTCATTACGCGCCGACTCAAAAGAAAACTTCGTAATACAATCCAGAAAGGTTTGAACCAAGGCTTCAAGATCGTTACAAGCCAAACTGTGTATAAAAAATTGGTTTAGTTCTTGATAGGTTTTTAAATCAAATTCGATTTTTTTGGTTTGGTTGGCCACCAAAGATTTAAGCAACTCCTTGGCTTCTTCTTGTTTAAATTCGCTCCGCCTTTCCATATCTTTAAAACGCCGATATTCAGAAAGCGCCCGGCGTACCATCGAGGCTAGAACTTTGTCTGAATAGGGCTTAGTCAGGTATAAAAAAACCTTCGAATCCAGGGCATCGATCATGTCCTTTTCCTGGCTTTTGGCGGTTTGCATAATCACCGGGATATCACACCAACGAGGGTCTCTTTTGAGTATTTTGAGCAATTCGAACCCACTCATTTGCGGCATCATCCAGTCGAGGATAATTACCTCCGCAGGCCCCTGTTCTTCTAGAATTTTTAGGGCTTCGACCCCATTGGTAGCCGTAAGATAGCTCAAACCCTCTTCTTCTAATAAATCAGAGATCGATTCGAGGTTGACTAGATTATCGTCCGCAACCAAAACTTTTAGTGCTTGCTTTTCCATCTTGTTTCTTCAGGCAGGGGTAACATGGCGTTTGGGGAATAAAATAGTCATTTTGGTTCCCCCTTCAGGCCAGATTTCGGCCCAGATTTTTCCTTGGTGTCCTTCGATTATCTCTCGGCAAATAGCCAATCCTAAACCAGTTCCTCCGGCTTTTTGATCAGTTTTGCTGGATTGAGCAAACTTGTCAAAAATACCTTCTAACTCTGTTTCAGGAATACCAATTCCCTGGTCTAGGACATCTAAACGGAAGGCGGGCTTGCCTTCTAGCTCTTCGTCTATAATACGCACCCGTAAAGTTTTGCCAGGATCAGAAAATTTAATGGCGTTAGAAAACAAATTACTCAAAACCTGCCCTATTCGACAGGGGTCAAAAAAACCCCACGTATGATTCGGGGGAGGATCTAGTACAAATTGGATGTTTTTATCTAAAATCATCCCTTCCATTTCTTGGTGGATTTGCCAAACTAGGTCCACCAAATCCCCCTCGGCAAAGGCAAAATCCATCTTCCCGGCTTCCAGCTTAGAAAGGTCTAACAGGTTATCCAGCAGTCTTAGGAGGCGTTGGCCGCTGCCTTCAATCACCTCAAAATAGCGTTGTAATTTTTCTGGAGACAACTGGGTGCTTTTACGAATTCCTTTTTCGGCAAAGGATAAAATCCCATGGAGTGGCGTGCGTAATTCGTGAGAAATATTGGCCAAAAAATCGGATTTCGCTTGATTGGCGCGTTCGGCTTCCTTGGTGGCTAAGGTTAATTCCTCGGTTCGTTTGGCCACCATTACTTCGAGGCCGTCTTTATAATCTAGTAATTGTTTTTGAATCCGCTTGGACTCGGTTATATCGAGCATAGTCCCCACCATTTTTTGGGGTTCACCAAACCGATTACTAAAAACCTCACCCCGCTCTTGGACCACCCGCTCCGCTCCGTTTGGTTGCACCACACGGTGCTCGATGGAAAGTAAGGTTTGGGTCTGGGCGGCAAAGTTTAGGGCCGCCATCACCTCGCCCCGGTCCTCTGCATGGATCCCGGCCATAAATGAATTATAATCAGGAAGGAAGTGCTCTTGGGTTTGCCCAAAAATCCGAAACACTTCATCAGACCAACTAAGTTTACCAGAGGAAAGTTCTAGTTCCCAACTGCCCAGATGGGCTATCTGTTGGGCCACGTTCATACTGGCTTCGTTTAATCGTAGCTGGTTTTCCATTTGTTTTCTTGCGGTAATGTCGGTGATCACCGCCGCAATCAACCGAGGATGCCCCTCTTCCCCATTGATAATAAAAATATTTTCCAATGTAGGCAACCTTTGCCCATCCGGTTTGACCAGGTCTAATTCCCCGCTCCATTGGCCTGTTTCGAAGAGTTGCGGGATTAGTTCCAAAGCGAAGCGGGACCGGGTTTTGTTATCATAACGCAACAACCAATTTACCGGTTCCCTTGGACTGGAGTCCTCCACCCCTAACATCGCTCGCAAAGCGGGGTTTAAGTATTGGGGAAACAAATCCAAACCAAAAATCCCCAAACCCTGGCCTGACGCTTCCATAAACTTGGCATAAACCTTAGCCTGCTCGTCAGCGACCCTGCGTGCTAAGGCCTCTGCTTCTAGGTCTAAGGTGGTCTGTTCTAAAAGCCGGTTGGTTTTTTCAAATTGCACCGCTTTTAGACTGGTGACCTTTAATTTTTCGGTTAAAATGACCGCAAAAATGAAATATAAAGACTGCCGGATTTCACTTTTATCAGCCGATTCAAACTGACTAAATTCCTTGCTACGCACACTCAAAAGCCGACAAGTGGTGACCGCCTCCACACTGGCTATGGCCGGAGCGTCACTGATTACACTCATCTCGCCCACCAAGCTACCTGATTGATCCAAGTAGCGCACCATCTCCCCCTCGATGGTTACCTTGAGCACCCCCTCTATTAAAAAAAAGAGGTTATTATTAGGCTCACCCTCGGTCAAAATCTTCTGTCCTTTTTCAATCTCCAAATAGTCGCACAGTGGCTCTAATTGAGCCAGAAGCGAATCGGACATCCCTGCAAACAAAGGGGAGTGCCGGATAAAATCCAAGACCACTTGATTTTCAGAAAAAATCAGCCCGAAACTGCGATTATTCAACTTGGGTCCGTAAGAAGGGTTGACCTGAAATATAGATGAAAAATGACCAATTCTTCAATCGAAATTGCCGCCATCGCAAATACCCGGCATTTACCCTAATGGCGTTCTGGCAATCCTAGGGGTTTCACCTTGAGCCCAATCAACAAAAGAACATCAGCCAGGGCTAAGACCAAAAGTCCAGCAATCCCCATCATCCCCGAGCCCAAAGGGCTTGCATGGACCAAGGGCAAAACCGAGATCCCTGAAACCGAAACCAATAGCCCGCGCATGAGGGCAGTTGCCGCCACCGAGCGGCCTAGAATACGCACCCAAGTCAATAAAGGACTGGCTAAAATCGCCCACGCGAGAATCAGGGCAACGCCCTCTAAGGGATACCCAGGGTAATGTTGCCCCAAGGCCACCAAGGGTGCCCACCAAAGCCCCCAACACAGACCCGTCAAGAGGGATAATTTCCAAAACCCCGATTTGATCCACTCGTTAAACAGCAACCCTCTCCAGCCCAGCTCCTCGCCTAACGCAAAAAAGGCATTAATACTAAACCCGGCCAACAGCGATTGGGCTGCCGCACCCCAGAAGGGGGAACCAGAGCCCGAAGCGGGCCGCTGTTCTTCTGGCAATCGGGCGATAACCTCTTCCAGACCAAGAGAAAACCCGGTCTCCCCAAGCAGTGTACTAACCCACAAGGCCATGCCCCCAAGGGCTAGGGGCAAAAAGATAGCCAACAAAAACCCTCGGTTCGGCAGAATCGCCAACTCGATCCGGTCCATGAGAGTTTTGTTATAAATCAGCAGGGTCACCCCAGCAGGGACAAAAATATAAACCGTCGCCACCCCAAACCCGGCTAAACTCGACAGGGGCAGGTCAAAGAAAAAAAAGGGCGCCGTTAAAATAAAGGCGAAAGCAAAGGAAAAAAATAAGTAGTTGTGTGCGGCGTAACGCTTTTGGGGACCAACTTTACCCCGTTTTTTTGAACTTCCCATCAGAAAATCGTCACCCGGTTACGGCCATCGTTTTTCGATTTATACAAGGCCCGGTCTGCCCTTTCTAGGAGCGAGTGGTCCTTATCCCCAAGTTTAAAGGCAGTCGCGCCAAAACTTGCGGTTACCTGACCCGCCTGTTCAAAGGGGTGGAGGGCCAAGGCGTTTCTGATTTTTTCCAAAATCCCTTGGGTCGTTCGTAGGTCAACATGGGGGAAAAGCAATACAAACTCTTCTCCGCCCCAGCGGGCTAGGTAATCGGTTTCGCGGATTTCCCGTTCAAAAATTCGGCAGGTGCCCACCAAAACCTGGTCGCCGATTTGGTGACCAAAGGTATCGTTAATTTTTTTGAAATGATCTAAGTCGCAGATCGCCACAGAAAAGCCAGTGCCATAGCGGGTTGCCACTTGGATCTCGCGTTCGAGAGCCTCAGCAAACTTTTTCCGGTTAGCAATCCCGGTTAAAGGATCGGTGGTGCTGATCAATTCAATCTTTTTCTTGTCGCTAATGTCAGCCAATATCACATTAATTTCATTGATCTTGCCCGATGATAAAAGACTAGGAGTCACCACCGCACTCAGCCAGATCTTTGAACCGTCTTTTCTGGTTTTGGCCAATTCCCCGTTCCAAGCCACCCCAGAATTCACCTGTTCCCAAATCTCTTCGGTATTAACCTCATCCAATTGACCTAACTTAATAAATTCTTCTAGCGAAATGCCCACCAACTCGTCTTTGGTGTATTTGGAAACCTGTAAAAATGCGGAACTAACCTTATTTATCCGACCTCGATAGTCACATTTGATCAAGAGAATTTGTTGATCAATAATGTCTAAGTAGCCGGACTGCATCTTTTTGACCTCTTCTACCTTGGCCTCTAAGCGGTGCTGGGCTTCTTTAAGGCTGGTTTGGTCGTTTAAGATTAAAGCTACCAATCCATTTTTTACGTCGTAAGGGGCCAGGGTAATCGACTGCTGCATGCTCTTAAAGATCGGATTCATAATCCGATTCAGCGGCACTTCTAATAGTTGATTATCTGGCAAACTGCCATAAAACATAGGGGCCTGCAAAGCCAGGGTAGCGCGCATCTGCCTCTTTAATCCTTCTGGCCGGACCTCAGGGAAAAGTTGGTTGAGCTGCGATTTGAGCGCCTTGGAAATTGAAACGTCGGTGTAAGCGGTTAGCCAATCGTTCCAAAACAGAATATTCAACTCAAGGTCTAAAATCATCACCCCACATTCGAGGGCGTTTAGTAACTTTTTATAACTTAAGGAATGTCCAGACATATTCACACCTCCAAGGCGCTGCTATACGCCTTGAGCCTGGCGCTAAAAATCTTGTAACTTGCGGGCTCTAACGACAAATATAAACTACCCCAAATCTTTTCTTCCTTAAAATCTAGCTCGGTATTTACTAAAATCACCTTGCCCCGCTCGTCCCAATAACGGCTATTGTCTTCAGTCGCTAGGCCCAACTCGGGCAAAAATTCCACACTAGGGCGGGTGAAAGCGACATTGAATTCTAGCATCTCGGCCAGGCGTTTTAAGCAAGTGGCTGAAAGTATGTTACCTACCTCTAAGACCGGGTCTAAAAGTTCGGGCCCTGAAATTTGTGTTTCCATAGGTAAATGATTTAAGTGACGAATCATATTGGTCACCGAAAACTGATCAATTAGAAACAGAATTTCGCCATCCATCTCACCAAAAAAATGTTGACTAGTGGCCATCAGTCGGCTGGAGGAGAGTTTGATCCGCTCGTTTAGCACCAACAAAAGTTCTGCTGGACTAACAACCTTGACATCAGGGAGATGCAAGCGGGCTTTGGAATCCATCATATCGGCCACTACCGCCACGCCAGAGCCAAAAGAAATGTTGATTAACTCTTCTAAGCATTTGAGTTCTATGGGAGTCATTTGCCTACCATCTCTTCGATGTACTGATCCAGCCGTGTTAAGAGGGAATCGCCCACCCGGGTGAGTAAAACCAGATTGGCATGAATGTCCCGTTTCTGGAATTTGATCACCGTGTCCACCATCACCAAGCGTTCTTCTAAACCCAATTCTGCCTTAAACAACCCAATCCGGCTTTCTTCTAGCGCCGGAAAGTTTAGCTTGGTGTGAAGGTCTAAATGTTCAGAGAAATTTTTCACACAGGCGGTCGCAATGATGTTCACAAAATCTAACACCGCTCCACGAATGGTTTTTTCCGAAAGCAGGTTCCCTTGTTTATTTTCAAACAAGGCGGCCAGATTACGGGCGGGTTCAGGGGCGATAAACAAAAGCACCTCCCCTTCGATCATCCCAGAAAAGGTTTGGCTACCCACCCAAGATTCGCCCCTTACGTTTAAGCTAAGGTCCACAAAGCGGTTGAGTTTATCCGGGTCCATCACATCGATATTGGGCACGGTGATGCTGACCAAACTGCCCACAATATCAGCCATTACCGAAAGCGCCGACCCGAAGGCGATGTTCATTAACTCTTTAAAGGCGTCCAATTGATTTTCGTTTAAACTGCGTCGGGCGACCCGGCTTGAGCCCTTTTTTTCAATAAGTGCTTCAGGCTGCCCTAAGAAAAACCCTTGGCTATAAGTAATCCCTAAGGCTTTGACCGCGTTGAGGACGTTATTAGAATCCACAAATTCAGCGACCGTTTGCAGCCCAAGTTTTTTTGCAAACTCGACCAGGGTCTCAACCACCATGTACTTGTTTTTGTCAAAATCAAGATTTCTGATTAGAGACCCGTCAATCTTAATGATATCAACATCTAAGCGAACTAAATATTCGAAATTCGAATACCCGGTGCCAAAGTCGTCAATGGCGATTTTGCCACCGAGGCTTTTAACTCGCTGAATAAAATGGGAGACCTCTTCGAAGTTTTCGATCCCTTCCGACTCAATGATTTCAAAGATCACCCTGTGAGTCATCTTGGGGTTTTCTAGGAGCTTGCGGTAGATGTACTCCAAGGTTTCTTTATCTTGAATATCATCTACCGTTAGGTTGACCGAAAACTCGGCTTTCGAATCAGCAAAGGTTTCAAAGGAGCAGTCTAGAACCCGTTGGGTAATCTTGGCGTAGAGTTTGGCCTTTTTGGCTACCTCTAAAAAATAGTAGGGGCTAATAACCTTGCCTTGCGGATCAATCAAACGGACTAAAGTTTCGTATTTAGTGGTTTCGCCCGATTTGTTATCGATAATCGGTTGATAATAGGGAATTATCCTCCCGTCTTCTAGGGCTTCACGAACGATCCCCACCCAACGGATGTTGTCTTCAAAACGAGCCAAGTCGTCTAAGGACTTATCAAAAATCAACCAAGTTTTTTTGCGCTCTATCGCCGCTTTCAGCGCCAAGTCGGCATGGCGCAAAAGCTGTTTTTTATCGCGGCTAATTCCCGCAGTCATAGACAAAGGAATCCGTTGGCCCGACTTAGGATTGTCGAGCCGCTCAGTCATGGTGTTTTCTAAGAAATATTGAACCTTTTGGGTCCATTTATCGATAGAGGTCGAGCCTTCTTCTAAAACCGCAAATTCGGCGCTAGGTAATTTATAGATCCCCAGGGCTTCGTCGCCAAAATAGGATTTTAGCCGCGCAGAAACCTCCTTTAAAATCAATTCGCCCGTCTCGTAGCCATAAAATTTGTTCATTTCGTTAAACAAATCGACCGAAAAAATGGCCAAAAGGGGTTTTGACGCTCTAGGCAAGTCTTGCAACATCTTCGAGCGCGAGTGCAGCCCGGTGAGTTGATCTAAAAATAGTTTCTTTTGTTCCGCTTCAGAGGCTTCGAAACGGCTTAGCCGATGTTGGGCTTCACGGGCAGCGGTTTGGTCTTGTAACAGCAGCACAACTAAACCCTCTTTTGGGTCTAGTGGGTGAATTGTCACCTGTTGCTGCATATATTCAAAAGGGCTGCCCGTAACCTTTTTAAAGGGAATTTTTATAAACCAGCCACTGGCCAAGTTAAAAAAGTAGGTGGGAACCCCCATTCGTAGGCTCGCGCCAATCTTTCTAACTAGCTGATCTTGGTTAACCTCTGGAAAAACTTCATCTAGCCGTTTGCCGATTACTGCCTTGGGCTCTTGTTTGGTGTAGGTCGAAATCCAACGGTTCCAAAAACGAATCCGTCCCTCAAGGTCCACCACAAAAAGGCCTTCGCCAATCGCGTCGAGTATGGTTGCTTTTTTCAGGTCCATTTCCCTCTAATTGTACCGCCAAGCTGTCCAGCCCATCTTTAGCAGCCGAAGCTACCTTTGACTAGTTAACATAAGGGCAAAAATCTTGTAAGCCTAATATTTTTGAATAATTTCACCTCTCACCCTTGACAGTCTTCACCTAACCCGGTTAGGAAAATCCTAACAAGGATAGGATGTCCATGGCCAGCACCAAGGAAAGGTTAATTTTAGAGGGGCTTAACCTGCTTAAAGAGGCAGGGATAGAAAATCTCAACCTTAGGGCTTTAGCCGCTAGGTTGGGAATCAAAGCCCCTAGTATATATGAACATTTTGCCAGCAAAGCGGATTTGCTTAAAACGCTCAGGGATGAGCTTTGGCAAAGGCTCGCGCGGCAAATGGTTGAAGCCATGGGTCCAGAAACCAAGGCTGAAAACCGCCTCTTGGCGTTAGGGCTTGCGTTTGGCCGTTTTTTTGAAGACGAGCCAGGTCTATCACGGCTTCTTTTAGAAGAACTCCCCCTACGCGCCGAACCTAGCACTGCTCCCCAAACCCCCTATAGTTTGCTGATTAGCGAGATTAACCGTTGGCTAACCTCGATTGGCGGGGATCGGCGTAGTTCCGAGCGGATTGCCTATGGGTTTTGGTCGATCTTGCAAGGGGGGCTGGTTATGCGCCAGAGTCTTTTAAAAGACCTGCGCGCTCCCTTTTCGGCGATGGATAAGGCGAACCTACGCGCCTTTATGGCCGGAATCGCTACCCAAGTAAAAGAGGGAGCCTAGCTTTCTGATAGAATTTGCACCGTTCCATGGTGCATCTCATAATAGGCGGCCACCACTTTTAGTTGGCCCGCCTCTATTCTCGTGGCCAAGAGACTTTCTAGGCGCAACCTTTTGGCCACTTCCTTGGCATTTATCTGCGCTACCTCTTCTGGGTCGTTAGGGTCTTTACAACAAGCAAAAACCGGTTCGATCCGTTCGGTCAAATTTCGCAAATGCCCAATTTTGTCTTTGTGCTCGATGGCCGCGCGAACCGCACCACAGTTTTGGTGTCCTAAAACCATCACCAAAGGTGTTTCTAAAACGGCTACCGCAAATTCAATACTGCCGATTACCACGTCGTCTAAGACATTGCCTGCCACCCGCACCATAAATAAATCGCCGATTACCTGATCAAATATAAGCTGAGGCGGAACCCGAGAGTCCGCGCAACCTAAAATACAAGCCAAAGGTTCCTGGCCTAAGGTAAGTTGCCGTCTAATCTCGATGTTAGCCCGTGGGTGAGACTGCTCGCCAGCCAAAAACCGGCGGTTGCCTTCTAACAGTTTTACTAGCGCTTCTTCAGGGCTCGGTCGCATTTTTTAACGGGCTTGGGTTTGTGGAGGTCCAGGCCTTTTTACCTAATAAAAGGTATTTTGCCAACCGTTACTAAACCCTTAATAGATTGGCGGTTATCAATCATTATTGTTATTTCAAATTTTAAACTTGCTTGAAGTTTAAGTTAATCCTGGCTTTGAAAGCGGTAGCCGCTTATAATAAATCCAATCACCTAACTCACAGGAGCCTCGATGAAAAAAACCGAAAAAAACCTAAAAGACGCGTTCGCCGGAGAAAGCCAAGCCCGAAACAAATATACCTACTTCGCCAAGGTCGCCCAGAAAGAAGGACACCATGGCGTCGCCGCCATTTTTGAAGAGACCGCTCTCAATGAAATGCGCCACGCAAAAGATGAATTTCTACTTTTAGGTGGGTTAGGGGATACGGTTTCCAATCTCAAAGCGGCCATTTCTGGAGAAGATTACGAGGTAAAAAAGATGTATCCCACTATGGCCAAAGAAGCGGAAGAAGAAGGGAACAAGGAAGCAGCCAAGCTATTTAAACAAATCGCCAAGATCGAAGAGCACCACCGCGACCGTTTTCAGCGGCTTCTAGATCTACTTGAGGCAGAGAAACTATACGAGCGCGAAGAGGCAATTGATTGGAAATGCAACGTTTGTGGCCATATCCATCACGGGAAAAAAGCACCTGGAAAATGCCCAACTTGTGGTCACCCACAAGGGCATTTTCTCCCTAGTGACATTTTTTAGAATTTTGGTTTTGGCCCCTTGGTGGATCTAGTTCAAGGAAACACTAGGGGGGGGTCCATTTGAGTTGTTTCTATCTTAAAGGGCAGTTCAAACCAAAAGCGACTACCAACCTCAAGCTCACTTTCCATTTGCAACTTTCCCCCCATCAAGCCAACCAGTTTTTGGGCAATTGCCAACCCTAAACCCGCCCCTTGATGGTTCCTCGTGATACCTTGGTCAACTTGGCGGAAGGGCTCGAAAATAGCTTCAAACTGGCTCTCGGCGATCCCTTGACCCTGATCTAGGACCTCAAATCGCACCAAGCACTGGTCGCCGTCTCCTTCAAGCCGTTTTATTTTATACTCAACCCCTCCCTTTTTGGTAAATTTTATCGCATTGCCTATGAGGTTGGTTAAGACCTGATCTAACATAAACGGATCTCCCAACAAAAACTTCGGCAATTCAGGATCCAAGGAACACTTAAGGGATAATCCAGCTTGAGTCGCCGCAACTTTAAAGAGCCGCTCTAGTTTCGCGCCAACCTCCTGGGTCTCAAAGATCTGGATGCGCGGGTGGAGTCGGTCCGCGTCAATACGCGAAAGGTCTAAAACATTGCGTAAAATATCCAATAACGATTCACCCGAATCTTGAATGATTTTCACCCATTCGCGCTTTTCCCCTCGTAAATAAGGGTCGAGCAATAAAAGCTGCGCAACACCCAAAATACCGTTTAAAGGGGTGCGCAACTCATGACCCATATTGGCTAAAAAGTTGGTTTTTGCTTGGGCCGCCACCTCTGCGTCTAATTTAGCCTCTGATAAATGTTTCAGCGCTGAATTATACGCGGTTACGTCTATTCCCGTTAGAGTAACACTGGTTACCCGTCCTTCACAAGTTCCTGGAACCGCTCTAATCTCAAAGTCAATCTCAACTTCTTGGTTTGGGTTAAAGTGAAGGTTAAAACGGGAACCAAATCCTGTGCTCCAGGCGGTTTCCATTTTATGAAGCGCCACCGCTCTTTGACCAAGGTCCTTAAATAGGTCTAGGACAGAGCACCCGGTCCACACCGCAGGATCAAGGGCGCTAACCGCTGGGTTCATAAAGTTGATTTTTAGGTCTCGATCAAGGCTAATAATCAAATTCGGGGATTGTTCGACCAGTGCTTGCCACCGGGCCTCAGACTGGGCTAAGTTTTGGCGATTGCGATAAGACTCGGTCAAGTCAAAACAAACTAGTTGATAACCAGCCAAGTTGCCGTCAACAATCAGCGGCAAAACCTGGGCCGCCAGATGAATCCGATTTCCAAGCCAATGGTTCAGCTCAAATTCAAGCTTTTTTTCGGTAGCTGTGCCATAAAGCAATTCTTGGCGTATGCGGGATTGGTCCAGGGAGGGGATTAACTCAAAAAAACTTCGCCCCAAAATCTTTTCTGGTAGCTGACCCAGCATCTGAGCGCCTTCTGGGCTTACAAACAACACCTGCCCACGACGGTCCAGGGTCCAGATTCCCATATGGGCTAATTGTAAAAGGTCATCGACCTTCTTTTGCACCTTTTGTAATTGTGGGGAGCAAATCCCTGATTCGATCTGGGCTTCGAGTTCGGTGATCTTTTGCAATAGGGTGGCCCGACTAGCACTTTCTAGGCTCATCTTGTGGACTCCTTATCCAACCCCCCTCTGGTCTAAGCATATTCTAACTAAAAAACCTAAAAATTTCACCTACTATTTATAACAGGCCCCAGATCTAAACCTCAATTTTGTAATCAAGTATTGCTTCGTCACCAGTTATCCCCCGAAAGCCCCAATGCGCCGCAGGGGCTTCAAAAAGGGTGATCTCTAGATCTGCCGGCGCGATGCCAGGGTCCAGTGCAATTTTTTCAAACAAAAGTTTTATTAATCTTTTTTTAGCCTCAATGGACCTTCCGGTTATCAGACTGATTTCGATAACCGTATAGGCGGGGCTGCGCCCCTCTGGATAATAAAAGTCTTCTGGCTCCATCGGGAAAAACCGTTGCGCCCTTTTATTCTTGGGGTAGCCTAACGCCTCAAACATAGCTTCCGCAATCTGGTCTGAAAGCCTCGCCTTAATGGGGTTAAGTTGCTCTTTTAGGCCATAAATTCGAATCATGTTTTATTCGGGTTTTGGTGAGAAGGTTTGCCTAATATATTGTACCAACTGCCAAACTTGAGCGCGTTCTAAGCGGTACTGCCGGTCAAAGCTCGTTCGGGAAAAGGCGGGCATTAAACCGCCGAACTGTCCGCCTCCTTCTTCAATCGACCAGATCAAATACCCATCCCCTACCTCTGCCGCTAAGAGGCGGGGCAGGTTGGTGGGCGCTCGGAATAGGTAGTCCGATTGAGGGCCGTCGCCTTTGCCCGAATCGCCATGGCAATCTTGGCAAAGTTTTTGATAAAGCGCCCCCCCATCCTCTAAGTCGGCCCCGCTAAACCGAGGCGGGGCGCTCAAATCCCGGTAACCGTCAGGCAGACCAAACGATTTGACGTACGCATCCCGATCGAAGCTGCCCCCCACGTTGGCAGGGCCTTGCCGTTGTACAGCACTCTTTTTATTCTTTTTATCCAAAGGGGCGGAACCCATTTGAGCCCAAAGAGGAGTGGTAAAAACCATCCCTAAAATCAAGGTCACCACAAATTTAAGCATACCCTTTTGTCCTATGTAAGGGGTGGCTTTAAAAAAACGCCTGCACCGATTTTTGCCCTTTGCACCCATTTGGTCAAATCCTACCTTCTTGGCAGGGTTGCCAAACTAAAAACGTTACTTTTACTTTTAAAACCACTTGTGTTAGGCTTTGGTCGAACTTATGGGGAAGCGCCATGGAACTAAACCTTTCCTTTTATGGACGTCCTTTGGTTTTAACCCTAAGCCAAAAAGCCCTTAGAGAACTTAGAGAACAACCATCCCCGCTATTTGTGGAGATGGAACTTTGCTTAAAAGACTTCGCTGCCAAGCGAGTGTTGTGTTCCGCGCAGCCTCCGGTTGAGCTGGAATACCAATGGGTCCTTGGCAACCTCGCAATTGCCTACCGGCCTTTATTAGCTCGACTTGCGGCGCCTGATGTTAGTGTCGAAGCTAAAATTAACCAACTTGAGCATAAATACCCCCGTTGGTTATGGTTAGACCTTGATGGCCAAGGTTATTTTGGGATGTTTGGTTTAGACAAGCCTGAACCGGGGAAATCCTTTAAGCTCCCCCTTCTAGGCCCATCTAAACGCCGACAAATCGGCTTATAGGGCCGCAGCCAGAGCAATTAATACCTCTTGGCGAGGCTGCCCCATCTGGTCGTTTGGCGGGACTCCTTGGCCGTAAAGTAAGATCAAGGGCAAACCTTGCAGCGCCTCAATCGGGTAATAGACCCCTAAGGCCCAGCCGGTCAAAGTCTGGGAGCGCCCGCCCCCACTTTCCCATTGCCAATCAGGGATTTGAGCTTGAGCCAAGGTTAGATCGGCCCAATATTTGATCCCGTCCTCCTCAATTGATTGGCGGTATTTGGCCCGGTAAAACCGTTGGGAGCGAAATTCGTTTCGAAAGTACCCGGGCACCGGCAGGTTTCCGGTTAAACTACCCAGATTAAAACTTGTAAAAAAGTCCGGTTGCTCTCCCCACCCAGCCTGCATCTCCAAACCGCCCCCTTGCCAAGGGGATAGGCGGCCTAGACCTTTTATTTGAAAAACCTTCGGGCTAGGTGCAGCCTCTAGCGCCCAAATTTTAAGGCCTTGCCTATAAAACTGATCGATTTGTAGATAATACCCTTGAACCTGGAGACTTTCTTCTATCTCTTGATTGCCCAAAGATAATCCCACTCGTGTTTCCTTAAAATTGGTCGGCAATTCTAAACCTCGGGCGGTTTCTGCGGAGGTTTGGTTTAAATAGGTTTTGCCCCCGGCATCGACCTTGAGTCGGTTGTCTTTTGAACCTGTTATGTTCCAACTGAGGTTAACAGTTTGGCTATGGCTGAAAAACGCTAAGTTGTTGAGGTGCCTGCCACGGTCATAAAGGGCCCTTGAATCCCCTTCGTTAACCACCAAGGTTTTCGATTGGAGGCCGAAAGAGCCGTCTTGATAATTTAATAAAAGCTGATTGGTTTTTAAAGCCCCCCATACCTGGGTTTGGTCTGGCGAGAATTTCGGGTGGTAGGTAGCTTCCCAGAAACTGGTGTGCAAACCTTGATTGGCAAAGGGTACCGCATAGCCGGCAAAAAACACCCAATCCCGTTGCACTGGGGGTTCCTGGGCCCACAAAGGAGTGGCGGCAAAACAAATAATTAGAACCAGGAACCGCCAAAAAAACATCAATCTACCTTGTGTTTTTCGGCTAGGATGATTTTGATCCGCTCAAAGCGGGCCTCGACCTGTCCTTGCATCTCCTCGAACTCTTCAGTTAGTTTTTTGCCACTCATTACTTCCCCGCTACGAGCGACTCCACGCAGAAAGGACTCATATCCTCTGTGAGCGTGAAAATAACCGCCAGGGGAAACGATGTAGCGGGCGACCAACTCGTGGCATTTGGCGCATTCAACAAAAACCTTATCTGGCTCTCCAGATTCGCGCACCAAAAGGTTACGCTGTTCGTGACTGCCGCAAAGTTGGCAGGTTTGGCGATGGACTTCCATGGGTTCTCCTTTTGGTTTAGTTCAGGATAAAGGGCCAATACCAAGCGCCCAAAACCAGAGTGGAGGCTAAGGCAACCAAGCTAATCAAAACCCCTGGCCGATACATATCACGGGTCTCTAAGAGCCCAGAACCAAAGGCAATCGCGTTGGGCGGGGTGGAGATGGGTAGAGCCATGGCCGTTGAACAATTCATAGCGATCATAATGGCCAGTAGCCCAACCTCTTGATTTAACGAAACCGCCAAGGGAACCAGCAAGTTAGCTGTGGCGGTGTTAGACATAAAAGTGGTCATTAAAGCGGCCACTATCCCAAAGGCAACCAAGATTATCCAAAAGGTTTGGTCCTCGGGAATCAGGGTAACAATCTTGGCAGTCAACCCGCTTTTGTCGAGTCCAACCCCCAAACAAATACCCCCGCCCACCATAAACAAAACATCCCAAGGCAGGGCTTTAAAATCGGGGCCTTTTAGTAGTCCAAAACCAAAGGCGAGGATTACGGGGATCAAAGATAAGGTACCAATCGAAAGGTCTAAAAGATCAGAGGCAAACCAGCAGGTTACGGTTAAACCAAAAATACCTAAAACCAACTTTTGCACTCCACTAAGCCCCCCTTCGGAAGCTTCGGGGAGTTCAAGTTGATAGCCCCCATGGGGGAATATTTTTAAGAGGAAAAACCAAAGAATAAATATAAAAAACAACATAAAGGGGATGGTTGCGGCCATCCAACCTAAAAAACTGATATGCACCCCTTTGGTAGCCATAAAGTTTAAGGCAATCGCATTGGGCGGGGTGCCAATGGGGGTGCCTAATCCGCCCAAATTACATGCAAACGGAATAGAAACCGCCAGTCCTTTTGCAAAAGGGTTGCCTTCGGGGATCTTTTGCGCGACAGGCAACAAGATAGCAAACATCATGGCCGCCGTGGCCGTGTTACTCATCCACATCGACAAAAGCGCCGAAGCCATCATAAACCCAAGCATCGCTTTGGCGGGACTGGTGCCGGTCCATTTGAGCAGACCATTGGCCAGCCGCCGGTCCAGGCCAAACTTATGAAGCAGAGAGGCCAGTACAAAACCACCTAAAAACAAGAGGATAATCTCTGAAAAAAACGGGGCTAGATAGGGGGCGCGGGCACCTTTAGGCGCGGCTGGATCAATCGCGGGGACCAACCAAACCAACTGCAAAAGCAATATCATGAAGCTGGTCAAATAAAGCGGAATCCATTCGGTCACCCAAAATAAAGCGGCCAAAACCAGGATCATAAAAGAAACGGATTGTGGCAGGTTCAGACCTAAAAGGTCGCTCACAATTCCGCTAGAAACCAGTCCCCAAGCCAAAGCCAAGGCAATGGGAACAGAGATCATAAATTTTTTATTAAGCTTGTCCATGAGACCTCCCTAGCTAGAACTGCCATGTTACCCCCTTATATTAACGGGGGCAAGGGCTGGCGAAAAATCTTACAGAACCTTGATCTTTCTTTAATATCTACACAGGCGATTTTTTGGAGGAACCAGCTAATGCTTTTGATTAAACAAACGGGTAAGGCAGCGGTCCAGAGCATTGGCAAAACCCTCTTTATCCTTGGCATTAAGCGCTTTGGGGCCCGAGGTTTCGATACCCACCTCGCGCAAATCAGCAGAAAAATTGCGCATGGCGAGGCGTTCTCGAATATTGGAGGGAGTGAATTCTTTACCTCGATGGTCAATGGCCAGGGTCCCTTTGGCTAAAACTAAACTGGCAAGGGGGATATCGCCGGTGACCACCAAGTCGCCTGGGACACATTTTTCTACGATGTAGGCGTCTGCTTGATCAGGCCCGGCTTCGACCACATGGAACTTGATCCACCGGCACCGAGGGATTTCTAATACCCGGTTGGCCACTAGTAAAACGGGGATTCGGCGTTTGATAGCTGCTTTAAAAATCAACTCTTTTACTAGCTTCGGGCAAGCATCGGCGTCGATATAAAGGATAAAAGGGGCGAGTTCTAGATCTTCCAAAAGGCTCGAACCTGTTCGAAATTTTGGGCCGCAAAACCAACGCGGGTAGGGGGCAAATGGTCGCGGCGCAGTTCTGTAACTAAATACCCGGCTTCTTCGGCAGCGGCTAATTCTTCGGCGATATCTGATAAAAAAAGGATTTCGCTGGGATTCACTCCCGTACTTTCGGCAATATTTTGATAGGACCGCACCTCTTTTTTGCCCCCAATTTGAGTATCAAAATAGTAGGTTAACCACTGGTTTAAGTCACCTGCTACTGAATACCCAAAAATTAGTTTCTGCGCCAATACAGAACCGGAAGAATAGATTCCTAATTTTAGACCCGCTCCGGCCCAGGCTTTAAGCACCCCAGGCACTTCAGGATAAACATGTCCCTTCAGTTGCCCCGACTGGTATCCAGCCTGCCAGATTAGTCCTTGCAAGGACTTGAGCCGAGGTTCCTTTAAATCGGCTTTAATCCAACCTAAAAGGATCTGTCCAAGTTGCTCTAAATCCTGGTATCCAGGGTCCTCGCCAAGGCTTTTTAAAATAAAAGAAACCGCCGTTTCTTGGGCGTGGTTTTTTAAAAAGCTAGGTAACGCTTTGGCCGCAAAGGGGAACAACTCTTTATGAACAAAGTCGATAGAGCTAGTTGTGCCCTCAATGTCCATCAAAACCAATTTCACTTAAAATACCTTTTTTCGATCTCAGACCCTGTGTATTGCGCCACCCATCCTTCGGGATTGGTAAAAATACGAATTGCCTTGCAATGGTAGGCTGGAGCCAAATCGAACCAATGTTTGGTGTTAGCAGGAATCGCTATAAAATCGTTTCGGTAACACATCAGACTAGCCACAACACCGTCTGCAAAGTGTAGCCAAAATTCCCCCTGCCCATCGACAAAAAAACGCACCTCATCTTCGGTATGTACATGTTCTTGCAAAAATTTGTGGCGAATCGCTTCGAGATTAGGAGTTTCAGGGTGCACATTGATCACGTCTGCCGCCAAAAAACCGTGTTTTTCCATAAACGGTTTCACTTCATGCTGATAGGCAGCCAGAATGGTTTCTGGAGAGTCATCGTTTGTAAGCAGGGCCTTGGCTTCCCAGCGGGAAAAAGTTAATCCCCGGCTGGCCAAGATTCGGGTGATTTGTTCGGCGTCGGTAATTTTTTGGTTTTGGTCTGGAAAATAGAGTTCACTCACCTCTTACCTCTTCTGATGGACATGATATTTAAAAACATATTCAAAAACCTCTAAATGCCGTTTGGCCTCAGCCAAAGATTCCCCCCAAACGTAAAGCCCGTGGCCCCTTAGCAAAAATCCCCAAGTTGAGGGATATAAATTAAGGGCCGTTTGGACCTCCAAGGCTAAAACCGCCATGTCTTGGCTATTTTCCAAAGCTGGCAATTCGATTACTTCCTCGTGGCTTTTTATCCCTTTAAAACCCTTTAAAAGCTCTAACCCGCCTAATCGAAGCACCGTCTTGCCAGGGTATAAATCGGCAAATAACAGACTGTCTAAATGGTGACTATGGAGCACCGCCCCGGCTTGAGTGAGACGGTATAAAACCAGATGGAGCGCCGTTTCATCTGACGAGCGCCGCCCGTGCCCCAAACTAGGGTGAGCCCGCCCCGTATTTATTTCAATTGGGATTAAATTCTGCGCCTCAAATAGGCTTTTGTCGATCCCTGATTCAGAGACCAAAGCGTATCCAGGTAATGCTAAAGAGCGCAACGAATAGTTGCCACTGGTCGCCGGATTATGCCCGGCCGCGTTGAGCTGGCGGACCAGAATGGCTAGGGATTGGGCTTGTTGAGAGTCGTTCATAAACCCCCTCTAAGTTGATTCAGGGCCAAGCTTAAGGTTTCCATTTTTTTCGCAAAACAAAACCGAATCAACTGCGTTCCTTGGTTTGATTCTAAATAAAAGGATGACAAGGGCAGAGCTGCGACTTTTTTTGTATGGATCAACTCTTGGCTGAAGGACACATCTGTCTGTCCATTCGGAACCTGGGCCAATAGAAAATAGGTGCCCTGTGGTCTTTGGGGTTTAAAGCCCAATGAGGTAAGACCCTGGATTAAATAATCCCGTTTTTTAAAATATTGCGCTCGAAATTCAGGGAGATAGGTCTTCAGGCGAGGCAAGGTGTTGGCCAGCGCGATTTGCAAAGGATGGGCTAAACAAAAGGTAATAAACTGATGTACATGGTGGATCGGTTTAATTAGCTCATGGGGCCCCATGGCCCAACCTATCTTCCAGCCGGTCAAACTCAAGGTTTTACCCATACTTGAAATAGTGACTACCCTCTGCCGCATTCCTGGAAGACTAGCAAGGGGAATATGGGGGGTCTCAAAGGTCAAAAACTCGTAAACCTCGTCGCAAATAACATAGAGGTCGTGTTTTTGGGCAAACAGGGCTAGTTTTTCTAATTCGGCTTGGCTAAAAACCTTGCCAGTGGGGTTGTGGGGATTATTTAAAATCAAAGCTTTGGTCTTGGGGCCGCAAAGGTCCTCCATCCGGTCCCAATCAATCTCCAGCCCTGGAAAGGGCAGGGTCACTGGGCAGATCTTAACCCCATGCAGGCGGGCAGAGGCTAGGTAAGAATCATACAAAGGCTCAAAACACAACAATTCTTCCCCAGGAGCTAGGAGCGCGACAATCGTCGAATAAATCGCTTCAGAAGCGCCGACGGTAACTAAAATTTCTTGGGCGGGGTCCAAACTTAGCTTGTATTGTTCCAGGTAGAAGTCGGCCAACCCTTGGCGGAGGCTAATCGCCCCCATTGAAGGGGCGTATTGGTGGGGGCCGGTTTTAATGGCGTCTATGGCCAGTTCCTTAATCCACTCTGGGCCGTCGAAGTCCGGGAATCCTTGAGCAAGATTGATCGCCCCTGCCTGATTGGCGAGTCTGGTCAAGGTTGTAAACACGGACTCACCAAAACCGGTGGCAATAGGATTGAGTGGTTTCATAGTTCTTCTTACAGGTTTAAGATTGAGAAATTACCCATCGGCCCCGCCTTGTAAAGCCTTTTTAGACAAAGAAGCCTCCGAGGGAATTTACCTTTTCGAATTAAAGTATTTATTGTAATTATTAAGGGGAGTCTTTTTTTTCAGAGGAGATTTGGGTATTCAAAAGTTTATTCGCTTTAGCCTAATTTTCTTTGGACTTTGCTGGGGGCTTCCTACCCTGGCTCAGCCGCTCCCCCTACCAATAGGCCCCTGGCCAATGGTCAGCCTCCATCCCTGCCTTAGCCATCTTGCTGAGCCTTCTGGAGAATTAGGAGTTACCGAGGTGGCTGGTCAAACCTTTGCCCCCTTAAACACCAAACCAGATAAAGCCGTTTACTCTTTAGGGTTTTCTTTAGAAGCCCCTAGGCTAGAGGTGGACTATAATTCGGGCGAGGTAAAAGGCGATTACCTATTACAACAATTTATTGGTTATACCCAACAATAGGAGGTTTGGCTCTTTAGGCGGGAACCGAAGGGGAACAGGGCACTGGCTTTGGATTAATCTTGGCCCAGTATTTTTTGAAGCTGAATCAGGGGCATGACTTCGGCCAATCTTGAGTTTAGTGGCCAGGATTCCTAGAAGCC
>Ga0156797_110_pt4 | contig 58767 bp, 56 predicted proteins | sample RifOxyD2_FD_112098 | JGI IMG/M metagenome (GOLD analysis project Ga0156797, IMG submission 112098) | Candidatus Lambdaproteobacteria bacterium RIFOXYD2_FULL_50_16 | reverse complement strand
AAACAGCGCCAAGGCCCTGGCGGCCCATTCCCCTCCAGAATTAGGTTTTTGTTCGTCCCCAACGGTTACCCCAGTGGTACGAAGTCCAATCAAGGGATCAAACTCACTGCCAACGGGGGCGGTTTTGTTGGCCCGAAATTCGTGAATCGCTATCAGATCCGTGCGCCAAGAGCCTTGATCTAGGCTTAACATACTAGCGATAACCGGGATACGAGCATCCTCTAAATCCACCATGCCCATCTCCCGATTGTCCCTAGGGTTGGCCATGTCGTTGATTTGGGAAGCGTCAGACTGGCCCCAGGCGATTACTTGGCGCCCCATTTTGATCGAAAAACCGGCACCTAATTCCCCTTCTAGGTAGGTATCACGAAGTTCGACCTCCTGCTGATAGGCATCTAGGACCTCTTGAGTATAAAGATCGGTCCCGTTTATCCCATAAGCCCCGTCATAAAAGGCGTTGCCATTAATCCGGGTGCGCCAGGAGTCCGAAAACTTATAGTCAAAGGTTAAGTTTAGAGTTTCCCGAAGTTTGCTCAAAGGCTTTTCAGGGTCTTGTTTTTCGTAGGAATAGCCAAAGTCGGTCTTAGCAAACCCGTAAAAATCCCAGGCCTTTGGGAGATCAGCTTCTGCCTCTGGTTCCGCAGAGGTGGCTTCGGTGGGGGCTTCGGGGCTGGCGATATTCATATCAAAACCCTCGTCGAATCCCCCTTGAGCTAGGGCCAGTCCGCTCCAGCTTAGGCCTAAGAGCAAAGCTAAAAAACCAGATTTCATTTATAACCCCTTTTCCATGCGGCTGGTGGTAAAGGTGTTATCGTCAACGCCTTGATTATACACGGTATTGTCAAAAGACAAAACAGTGGAATGTTCCTTTTGATCCCCAGCATAGGTGCTCATCTCTAATTTGCCCACCGTCCAAATGCCTTGGATCTGCTTAATATCACTTGCCTTTAGTACCTTAATCTTGTTGCCCTTTTTAACCCACACCTTGCCTTGAACTACCACAAAGTTGTCCTTGCGGATCCAAACTAATCGTTTGGTATATCCGGTGTCTTTAATCACCTCTTCGGCAATGTCTTTTCTCGGCATAGAACCAATCACCCAACAGTCTTGGCCGTCGATCATATCCGAATCTTTCACCATCTGGTATTCCCACTCACCCACTTTGAGCCCGTTCATATCATGGTAGGTGAAGTCGGTACCCATAAAGCTATCTTTTTTATTGGAGCTGGCGATGCGTTTTACTTTGCGCAACGCGGGCAGGTAAAGCCAGTTGTCGTCTTCCTTAGCTTCGTCTTCATAATCAAAACCCATGCTGGCGGTGTTTTTTACGTCTGCCGGGCTCAAAAAGAAACTGATCGACTTTTTGTCGTCCCCATAGTCTTTGCGGAAGCTTTTGATCGTGCGGACCCGGGTCTGATTTTTTTTGTCAATCAGGGTCATGGTCATCTCAGCCATGCTGGTCTCGCCGTCGTCTAGTTTGTCGGCCTTATCCACAATTTCTCTGGGGGTTAAGGCCATAGCGGGCAAGGCTAAAGCCACCATACACAAAAGCGAAATAAACTTTTTCATCTGGTTCCTTCTAGGTCAGGTTGATGAGGGTTAGGGCATTCATAATTCAGCCTTGTCTTTTTGCAAAAATATCACGGCTGGTAGCAGGGTCAGGCTGGCAATTAAGGCCACCATTAAAATCACGGCGGCAAAAAAGCCTAAGTGGACGTTGGGGATAAAGGTCGAAAGCATTAAAATAGAAAACCCAAAAAAGAGGATTAAGGTAGTAAAGGTAATCGCCTTTCCGGTCTCGGTGACTGCGGCATGCACCGCCTGCTTTCTGGTAGCGCCAGTAGCGCGGACCTTGATATATCGGCTCATAATATGGATTGTGTCATCCACCGCAATCCCGAAGGTGACCGAGGCGATAATCATGGAGGCGAAGTTGAGGTAAAGCCCCATTAGGCCCATAATCCCCCCGGCTAACACAATCGGGAACAGGCTAGGGATAATCGCCAACAAGCCATATTTTAAAGAGCGCAACAGCACCACAAAACAGATCAAAATCGAAATTAAGGCTAAGAGAAAGCTACGGACAATCCCGTTTAAGATGTAGCTGTCCATGTTGTTGTACAAAACCGGCAGGCCTGTAATGGTGACGTTTAAATCTTTGAAGTCTGTATTAACGACCTCCTGAATATGAGAGACATAAGCCTTCATCTCATTGGTAGGCCGGTTGACCAAGCGCAGGCTAATCCGCATTTCCCGCTCGTCAAAGGTCTTTTGATCCGTCAGGTCTTCGGTAGGGTCCCCGTTGGAGTATAACAGTAGATATTGGGCAGCCAATTCTTGAGAGTCAGGAAGAATGTTCCAGGCCGGGTCATCGCCGTGCATCGCCTGGTTAAACTTCATCAACATATTTAAAAACGAATTGGTTTTACCCGCGCCTTCAGTGGTTTCTAACCAGTTTTGAAGCTCTAAGACCCGCTTCATAAACTGGGGATCGAGCAGCCCCTGTTCTTTCCCAGAGTCCACAATAAATTCTAAATAAAACCCGCCCTTGTAGGTCTCATTGAAATAGTCCAGGTCGGTCCGCATGGGGGCGTCTTTTTTAAAGTAGTCGATAAAGTTGGCGTTCACGCGCACGCTGGAGGCGAAGTACAAGGAAAGTAGAACGATCACCAACCCAGACAGGGCAATCAGTTTGGAATGTTTGAAGTCAAAGTCCGTAATACCGCTGGTCCAACGGGCCACCAAGCCGCCCTCGGCTAATTGCTGGGCCTTGGTTTCTTTGGACTTAGTAAAGCTCATCATCGCAGGCAAGAGCCCCACACTAATCACAAAAGCCACCAGCACCCCAAAAGCCGCAACAATTCCAAATTCGCGCAAAGGTTGCAGTTTGGAGACAGCGATTGATAAAAATCCCAGCCCAGTAGTTAGGGAGGTGTTAAAACAAGGCACAAACAGGTGCTTTACCGCCTCTTTAGAGGCCTCTTTTGAGTCAAGACCTCGCGCCCGGTTGTGATAAAACTCGATCAAAATATGCACCGAGTCGCCAATTCCTACGGCCATCAAAATAATAGGCAAGGTGACGTTAAGCATGTTCATCGCCCAACCCATCGCCCCGATCATCCCCATGGTGGTAATCACCGACCCTACAATCACCAACAAAGGCATAGTAAGCCCGGCAACCGTTCGGAAACTTGAGATTAGAACCACCACGATCAAAAGAAACATCAAAGGCAAGGTTAGCCCTTGATCGGCCATACTGCTCGAAAAGAAGTTTTCTGAAATGTCTGGGTTCCCGGTGAAGTGAAATTTAAAACCCTGTTTTTCAAATCCCTTTTCCTCAATAAAGGCCTTGGTCTGGCGAACTAATTGGACGTGATGATCAATGGTCCCTTTGAGGTAAGTGGCGCGGGCACTGATCATGGCATGGCGGAAGTCAGAGCTGATTAATTGGTCGTGGACCAGGGTTTCCCCTTTCATCAATTCTTCCGCTTTTTTAAGCTCTTCTGGACTCCCCGTAAAATCGCTGGGGTCTTCGGGGAACAGATCAACCACGTCTAGGTTGTCTCCGTTTGACTTGGTCATCTGGTAGGTGGTCAAACTCTGCACCTTGGTCACCGCGCGGACAGGATGGCTCCTTTTTTTGGCAGGCTCCTCCCCGCCAAACTGGGCACCTAAATCGGCATCTGCACTTTGAACAAATTTGGCCTGATTATTGGCCCTGGTACGTTCATCGAAATCGAGATTTGCTAAAAAATCGTGGTTTTCTAAAAAATCGGTAATTTGATAAACCGCCTCGATATAGTCTTTAGTAAAAACGGTTTCCCCTGGTCGGGCTTCGATGCCAATCAGGAAATATTCGCTATCGCCAAAGTGGGATTGGAGTTGATCGTAGTTAGTTAAAGCTGGGTCACCCTCTAAAAACCACATTTCGTTGGAGTTGTCGAAGTAGAGATTTTTCATAGGCAAGACCACTAAAACAGTCAAAACCAATGAAACGGCGATAACTAGCATCCGCCGCTCTACTACCCATTCCGCCCACCAATTAACAAATCGAGTTACCATGGTTTCCTTGATTTTTAAGTTTCCCCTCTTCCAGGGGATTAGAGCATAAACTCCAAAGAAAGTAGAGTTTATGCTCTAGCTTGTCAATCCTCTTCTGGATGACGATCTAAGACCGTTAACAACGCAGGTGAAAGCAATACATCCGCCAAGAAGGCCAAGATCATCGCCAGCCCGGTTAACAACCCAAAATTAAACAGGTTGTTCATTGAGGCAAAGCAGAAAACCCAAAAACCTAAGGTTAAAACAATACTCGAAACCAACATCGCCCGCCCGGCGGTAGCCAAGGTTTGCTCAATCGCGATGCGGCTGCTTTTGGTTTCGCCGTAGTACTTGCGGTAGTTGTGGAAAAAGTGAATGGTGTCGTCCACCGCCAGACCGATTGCAATCGAACCAATCAATAGGGTGAACATATCTAAAGGAATCCCCATCCAACCCATTAAACCTAAAACTAGGATAATTGGACTAAAGTTAGGGATCATAGAAATCAGTCCCACCTTAATTCGACCAATCAACAGGATCATCATCAAGGTGATAACGATCCCGGCAATGGCGTAGCTAGTGACCATCGAATGCATCATAATATCGACCGTGCCCGCAAATAAGCTGATCATCCCGGTGGAGCTGATCTTGGCTTTATCCCCAAAGAGGCGGTTTGCTTCGCTCTCGATGGCCGTAATGGCGGGGATATAGGCCTGAGATTCGAGCCAGGGGGCCTTGGCGGTTAGCCGGGCCTTTGAAAAGACCGAGTCCACTTGGTCCTCTAAATCATCGCTACCTGAATTTTCAAAGAGTAAAAATTCTTGGGCAATCATCGCTTGATCGTCGGGGATCACGTAAAACTTAGGGTCGTTTTCATTGAGTGCTTGGTTGATTTCCTTAAGCATGGTTGCCAAGCCAAAGGCCTTTCCCATCATCGGTTGGGAATCCCCAGGTTGTTGGTAATTTTGGGCGAAGGTTTCTAGCTGGGCCATGGCCTTCATCACCTCGGGGTCGTGAAGTCCGTTTTCTTTGCCCGTATCGATGACCATTTCTAATGAAACGGTGCCCCTTAAATGCTCGTCCATAATCACCGTCTGTTGGCGGATGGGCGAATCGGCGGGAAACCAAATTAAAACGTTATGGGCAAGACGGAGTTTGGTTGTGCCGACCAACGCAGCTAGTACGATTACCGCCGAAAACCCAATCACTAACCAAGGCTTGGAGTTAGCAAAATCGCCGATCCACATCAAAAACCGCTCGGTTAGAGGCAGTTTTTCGTCCTGTTCGTGATAGGCTAGACTTCGCACGGGCATTATCGCCAAGAAGCAGGGGATCATGGTGACCGTTAATATAAAAGCGATCATAACCCCTATGGCAGCAAACATCCCTAAGTCGGCAATGGGCGCCACTTTAGCCGAAGCAAAACTGGCCAAACCGGCCGCCGTGGTTAGACTGGTCATAAAAATTGGCAGGCCTGAATGCTCTAAGGCATCTTTAATTGCTTGCTCTTTGTTCCCTTTGTCCCGGTTGAAATCTTTGTAAAACATAGACATCAAATGCACCGCCGCCCCCACACCCACGGCCAGAAGAAAACTGGGCATAATCTGGGTCGGCAGCTTCATCGGGGTGCCTGTTTGCGCCATCAGGGAGATGGTGTAAACCAGACTTAAAATAACCGTGATCAAGGGTAAAAACATTCCTGAAAACCGGCGAAAGGTCAGACCTAAAAACAAGGCAATCAAGGCCAGCGCCATCAAGGTGAACTTTCGCATATCCTTTTGCATGGACTTCTTTAAAAAGTCCGTTACCACAGGGCTGCCAGTGAACGAAATTTGGAAATCAGCTCCTTGGTATTTGTTTTTAATTTGTTCGACTGCGGCAATAATGGCGCTGTTTTCTTGTTCAGTCAGTGGCAGTCGTTTGGTTTGAACGGTCTCGGTACTAGTGTTGAAACCTTGGGTACTTTCATTTTTGGTTCCAATGCTAGACCAGGCTTCGGTTTTAATGGCGAGTAGGGTGTAAGTCCCTTTTTCATCGATCAGCAGGTTTTGATAAAGTGGGTTCGAAAGCACATAGGTCTTAAGTGCCGTCACTTCCTCTGGGGTTTCGGGTAGGTTTGCTAAGAGGTCTTCGACCAACAGCGCCCCCTCTTGCCCAACAGTTTTGCGCGCATTCACCAAACTATTGACATCCTTGATCGAGGGAACCGTATTTTCGATCTCTTCGTGAAGTTGGGTCAGTTTGGTTAAGAATTCCTTTGAAAAAATATTTTCCGAATGAATCAACAGTACAATCATTTCATCGCGGCCAAACTGGTCGCGGAAGGCTTCGTAGGACAGGATCAAGGGGTCGTCAGGGTGGAAAAAACCCTCGGAAGAAGTGTCCATGGTTAGGTAGCGTAATTGTGAACCCATAAACCCGGTCAACAGCAAAAATAAAACCGCTATCACCCATTTTCGCCGGATGATCAGCTCACCCCAGCGATAAAAGCTTTGATCAATCAGCTTGCGAATACCCATCTTTATTCTCCTAAAAGGTTTTTTTATACACGAGGTTTTTTGGCCTAATTCTAGTCAAATTAACAACCCTACTGCTGCCCTGCCCCCGTAGCCGCCATTACGGCTTTGAGTTTTTTGGCATTAAATTTTTTGTCTAAGGGAAATATACGGAACAACTCTTCTGCGGCTAGTCGAATCTGCTCAATAGGCAGGTCTTGACGCAGGGTTTGAATCCCAAAGATTACCGCTTGAAATAGCATCGCTTGGGCTTCACTTAGTTCAAAGACCTGGGTTAAAAAGTAGCGTCTTTTCTCAGCTATTTCGTTGATAATTTTTCCAATGGCCGGGAATTGGCGGCCTAGCTGGCCAAACTCGTAAATCAATCGGGCAAATTCCTCATCTTTAACCCAGAGGTCAACAAAAAATTCGCCGAACTCTTCAGGCGCGCCCGCCTCAATGCGCTCGACTAACTGGCGGAGCTTTTCGCCAGTGATTTGGGCCAAGAGGGCTCTAACCACCCCCTCTTTAGAGCCAAAATAGTGATGAACCAGCCCATGATTAACTTCCGCCTCTTTGGCTAAAGCACGCACAGAATAGCCTCTATGCCCTTTTAGCAACAATAGCCGTTTGAGTCCTTGTAAGATTTTCTGTTTGCTTCCCATACTCTCTTTAGTCAAGTGACTAACAAGTTAGTCAGCCGACTAATGTTCGGTCAACCCTTTTTTTTGGGGGGGGCAGTTGGTTGCCTTAAACATAAGGCAGGGGGGATGTTGATTTTTGCTTTGTAATTGTCCAGATGTTTTGGTAGTATTACCTTTCAAAAGTTTGCAACTCAAGCCTGGAAGCCCATGTTATCGGTAAAAGCGGTATATGAAAACGGTAGGATTATCCTAAAAGAGCCCGTGGAACTGGTCGATAACACCGAAGTGATCCTCACCTTTTTAGACGGGGACTATCCCTCGGTTGGCGGAAATCTCTCCCAATCTGCCCCGGTGGTGGATCAAGACGAAGAGACCGATGAGGAACGCTTCGAACGCTTGCGGGCGCACAAACGCTTTAAAGCCAAAGGGGATATCACTATTTTAGGCGCCGAAGGTGAAGCCGAGTCGAGCTACCCCTTAAATGACTATTCGGCTGGCGGGTTAAGCTTTTTTGCGGGGCGCATGTTTAATCAGATGGAGATCATCACCGCCCAGATTAAATACGAAGCCGCTGGCGAAATCCTAGAGCTTGATTTTGAAATTCGGGTGATGCGCTGCGTGGATAAAGGGGATCGGTTCATGATCGGTTGTCAGTTTTTAGATGGGGCCGACGAGGAACTCTGGCATACGATTATGGCTTAAGTGGCTGGTCTTAACCTAAAAAAAGCCGCTCCCAGAGGTTGGGAGCGGCTTTTTTTTTTGCCAAAAATCTGGCTTTATCCGATCATTTCAGGATCGAGGCGTAGCCGCTCTACGGGGGTGCCATTTTTAACGTGGGATTCAATAATCTCGTCCACGTCTTTAGCAGTCACCGCTTTGTACCAAGTCCCTTCAGGGTAGCAAACCATAATAGGGCCAGCCATGCAGGGGCCCATGCAACCGGTTGGGGTGACCTTCATCTTGCCCCAAAGGTTTTGCTGGTCCAGGTGTTCAAAGAGGCGTTGGAAGGTTTCACCAGCGCCTAAAGAACCACATGAGCCTTTGGGGTGACCAGGGGGGCGCTGGTTGGTGCAGATAAAAAAGTGGTATTGAGGCTGGGGCATGTCCGGCTCCTTTTGATCCTTTTATGTATATAAAGTTGAATTAAGCCAAACTTTATCCAACCAACCCATTCTTGGCAAGCCCAATTTTTTAAACCACTCAGCCCCCTGGAGTTCGATGTTGGAGGCAAACGGTAGCGCGAAATCGAAAGCTAGCGCCAAGCAAGCAACTAGCCGCCCATTGACCAAAGGGGGCTCGGAGGGCCATAGTGGGGGGGTAACCCTAGCCGCTTACCCATGGAAGACCCCGATAAAATCACTACGCCCAGCCCCCTCGAAGAGGACCAAAGCCAGTATTCCTTAAGGCCCCGGTTTTTTAGGGAATATATTGGGCAAGTGGAGATGAAAGAAAATCTCCAGGTGTTTATCAGCTCTGCCAAGGGCCGGGGACAGTCGCTGGACCATGTTTTGCTACACGGCCCCCCAGGGTTAGGCAAAACCACCATGGCCCACCTAATCGCCAACGAAATGGGCCGCCCGCTCAAGTCCACCTCTGGACCGGTAATCGAAAAACAAGGTGATCTGGCCGCTATCTTAACCAGCCTTGAGCCCGGCCAAGTCCTGTTTATTGATGAGATCCACCGCATGAGTCGAGTGGTGGAGGAAGTTCTTTATTCGGCGATGGAGGATTTTAAGCTGGATATTATGATCGGCCAGGGACCCAGCGCCCGCACCTTAAAGTTAGACCTGCCCCCCTTCACCTTAGTCGGGGCCACTACCCGCACCGGGCTTTTGTCCTCCCCCCTTCGTGAACGGTTCGGCATTCCGCTTCACTTTGGGTTTTATAGCCCAAAAGAGCTTTCCCAAATTATTACTCGTTCGGCAGGTATCTTAGAAACTGAAATTTATGACGACGCCGCTGATCAAATCGGGAGGCGTTCTCGGGGCACTCCCCGAATCGCCAATCGCTTGCTTAAGCGCGCCCGCGACTTTGCCGACCACCGCTCTGGCGGGGTGATTACTGGGCAGATTGTTAATGAAACCTTAGAACGTTTAGGGGTTGATGAAAACGGGCTGGACCGATTGGACCGGCGGATTATTGAGCAAATCATCGAAGGTTATGGCGGGGGACCAGTAGGGATCAATACCATCGCCGCTTCGGTGGGCGAGGAATCGGATACTATAGAAGATGTGGTTGAGCCCTATCTATTGCAGATTGGTTTTTTGCAGCGGACCCCAAGAGGGCGGGTGGTTACCCAAAAGGCGCGTCTGGCCTTGGGCTTTGCTCCCAGCGCGGACCAATTGGGTTTCTAGCTGGGTTGGTTACTAATTAGTTACAATTTTTTACCCTTTGTTGAGGGATTTACTTAAAATTAGTGTTACACTGTCCCTGCACCATCAGACTTTAAGGAGCCCTATGAAAAGCAAATTCACCCTAGCCGCCCTGACCGCCTTTTTGGCGTTGGGCCTAGCCGCTTGTTCTCATTACCGGATGGATCCTGAAAAACAATCCGTGTACATATTAGACAAACTCAAATCCGAACTAAACCTGACCCCCGAACAGGTCACGGCGACCAGCAAAATTAAAGATGAGATTGTTGCCTTCCACAAGGCCAACCATCCTAATCAAGCTGGGCCAATGGCCATGGGTGGGGCTTTGGGCAATGCTGTTAAGGCGGACCAACTCGACAAGACCGCCCTCAAGGCGCAGATGATGGAACATCGCTCTCAAATGCAGGCTAAACATGAAACCCATATGGACTTTATGTTAACCAAACTCGAAGAGTTCCATAAAATCCTAACCCCCGAGCAGCGGATCAAATTAGCCAAGTTGATTGAAGAACACCACAGCAAGGGTGGACCGGGTGGCCGTATGGGGATGGGCATGGGCATGGGCTTTGGCTCTGGACATGGCGCCGGAGATGGAGGATGCTGGCGCTAAACGCATCTACAAAAACGCCCCACCGCAAGGTGGGGTTACCCTAAAATAAACGATGGCCAAAAAATCCAGCACAAAAGGTCCTGCTCAGACTCCCAAAAAAGGCAAGGCTCCCAAAGACGACCCCAAAAAAAAGAAGATTAATTGGCTTAAGTTTATCGCCTTGTCCTTGGCAGCCATGGGCTTTTTGATGGCCTTTGTGTTTGTTCGGGGCAATATGTTTGATGAGGAACACCGCGTTCAGGTGCGGGTGCGGTTTGTACGGCCTCTTAACGAGGTTTGGAAGACCCTTTCTGATATTAAAGCCCAAACCGATTGGAACAAAAGCCTTGATTCAGTGACCCTAGAGTCAGAAAACCCAGAGATTTGGGCAGAAAACTATTCGGGGCGGGTGCTGCGAATGGAAACCGTTGAGCGGGTAGAGAACCAGCGGTTAGTGCGCCGATTGGTGGGGGATGATTTGCCCTTTGGGGGGACCTGGACCTATGAGTTAAAAAACCTTGGCGGGGAAACCCTGCTCACCCTGACCGAAGAGGGGCATATTAAAAATCCGATGTTTCGGTTTATGGCGCATAGTGTTTTTGGGTTAAATAGCAGCCTAAAGGCGGCAGTTGAGGCCCTGGAAACCCGCTTAGGCAAAGCAGCCGAGGAGAGTGCTTTGCCATGAAGTTGGCCCATATTGCCACTTTTGGCTGCCAGATGAACGAGCACGATTCCGCGCGGTTTCGTGCTTTATTAAACGCTTTAGGATATAGCATCGCACAAGCGGTCGAAGAGGCCGATCTGGTGTTGCTAAATACTTGTTCCGTAAGAGAAGCCCCAGAAAACAAGGTTTATTCAATGGTAGGGCGGCTGGCGATAATCAAAGCCCAACGCCCCCAGATGATAATTGCGGTGGCGGGCTGCGTCGCCCAGCAAGAGGGGGAGCAGATCTTAAAGCGGTACAAGGCGGTAAATTTGGTTTTGGGTACGGACCAAATTTTTGCCCTGCCAGAACTGCTCAAACGGGCTGAATCCGGGGAACGTGGGGTTTATATAGGTTGGATGGCCCGTGAAAAAAAGGTACAAAACTTCATCCCTGAAGAAGAGTTAGAGACCGGCTTGATCGAGGGAGGGCGAGGCAAAATCGCCATTACCAAAGGCTGCGACAACCATTGCAGCTTTTGTATTGTCCCTAAAACTAGGGGGAGTTTGGTTAGCCGGGAGCTGCAAAACATCCTGGCCGAGGCTCAAGATTTGATCCAAAAGGGGGCCAAAGAGATCTTGCTTTTGGGGCAAAACGTCAATAGCTACCAAGTCGGGGACCAGGGCTTTGCTCAACTCCTCAAGGCCGTCGCTGACCTGCCCGGATTAAAGCGGCTGCGTTTTACCTCGCCCCACCCAAACGACTGGACCGCCGAACTTACCGACCTAATGGCCAGTCACCCGGTTATCTGCAAACAACTACACCTCCCCTTCCAGGCAGGCAGCGACCGGATATTAAAGGAAATGCGTAGGGATCACACCCAGGCCCAATTTTTAGAAAAAGTCGCCTATCTGCGAGCCCAAATCCCAGAATTGCTATTAACTAGCGATGTGATTGTAGGTTACCCAACCGAAACTGAGGCCGAGTTTTTAGAAACGATAGAGGTGATTAAACAGGCTCGATTTTTTCAAATCTACGCCTTCAAATATTCACCCCGCCCCGGCACCAAGGCCGAGCAGGTAAAAGACGATGTCCTTATAGAAGAAAAGCAACACCGCCTTGAACGGGTGCTCACCCTGCAAGCAAGCATCCAGAGCGAAATCTTAGACAGCCACCTAGGCCAAACCCTAGAGGTCCTCTTAGACAGCCCTCACCCCAAAGAACCGGGCGTTATGCAAGGCAGCACCCCCGCCAACCTCCGCGTCTCCCTAAAAACCAACCTTCCCCCCGGCACCCTCCTGCCCGTAACCATCACCGGCAGAAGGGAGTTCAGCTTGGTGGGGGTGGGATTAGATATCGACCTTGATAAAAAGGCTAGTGATTCCGTCTAAGGATATGGTTTCTGACGTTTGATCTTTACGCTTATTCAGTCTCACATACAAGAATTCGGTAGAAAATCCAGCTTCGAGCTTACCCTTCTCATAAGTTGCCTCCACCCCCCCCTGATGCACCCAAATTGGCAGGGATTGAGACTGGAAGTCCGTATTGGCGGAAGTCAAAGGGATTCGGCTTTCAACGGTTCCTATTCCAAATCCGTAATGAAGGAGGTAGGTAAACGCACTGGCTTTTCCGCTGAAGTTTGCGTTAACCCCATTAGAAAAGATGTGACTACCATGGACATTCACCACCCCATTAGTCTCCATGACAATGGGTTTTTTATATAGCATGTCCCATAGACCAATCCGGCCTTTGTCAAAAATGGGCTTAAGCATTTCAGTGTTCCATTGATAACCGATTTTTTGGTCAACCTTGGCTAAAGAAAACAAATAGGTTTCTTTAAAAAACAAACTTTGAATGGCTTTGGTTTCGGCAATGGGAATAAAGGAAACCCCCCCAACCGAATCCTTTTGAATCGTTACGTTGGATCGGTAAATTTCCTTGTGAACATTGTAAAAAAAATGATCCTCATCTTTTGAGGCGAACTCCATCGCACTTTTGTAAGTATCACTGTTTTTAGAAGTGAGTTCATCCTCTTTGGTGTCGTCCACCCAAGGATTTAACAGGGTTGCGTTAGACAAAGAATTTAGACTGGTTTGGTATTGAAACTCCTTGTCCAAAACCTCAACTCCGGTCGCAAAATAGCCGGTGGAATAGGGTACGGCATCCGCGGCAACCACGGTTTTTGCGAAAGTATCGATCCCCGTAAAATGTCCACCCTTGTTATATGTCCCAACCATGGAGAACTGCCAATCCAGCTTTACACAGGTATTGATATTCGACCTATCGGGAAATTTTAGTTTGATTAGTTTTAGTTGATCTAAGGTTAACGTCTTACCATCCTTAAATTTAATATTCTGTAATTCTTTTATTAACGCATCCGTATAAACAAAAATTTCGGTGGCAGAATTGAGTTGTACTGGGACTGAGATTTCAACGCCTTCCAGGCTGGAGACTTCTATCCCAGACATTTCAGTAAGAGTGCCCTTGGCAAATTTTATCGCTGCAGCCTCTATCTCTGCTTGGGACCGAGAGGCAATCGTTTTGTCATACTTACACAACTCCTCGTTTTTAGCGCTGGCCAATTCCGCAAAAAACACAATGATAAAAAAAACTAAAATCAGTCGCTTCATGGCGGGTTCTCCAAGCACAAATATTGTTCTTATCTTAATAGAATAAACGACCTTATTGCGTTCCTCTATCGTTATTTACTGAGACTAATGCCTATTACAAACAGCAACTCACCCCCCAATGATTTTAACCAAGACCCGTTTTCGGCGTTTGCCGTCGAATTCGCCGTAGAAGACTTGTTCCCAGGGGCCTAGGTCTAGGTGGCCCTCGGTGATGGCGACTACTACCTCGCGGCCCATGATCTGGCGTTTGAGGTGGGCGTCGCCGTTGTCTTCGCCGGTTTTATTATGACGGTAGCGGGAAAGGGGCTCGTGGGGGGCTAATTGTTCGAGCCAGTCTTGGTAGTCTTGATGGAGGCCGGCTTCGTCGTCGTTAATAAAGACGCTGGCGGTGATGTGCATGGCGTTAACCAGACACAACCCCTCATTGATCCCCGATTCCAAAAGGGCCTGCTCCACCTCGCGGGTGATGTTGATCAGGTCCATCCGGTTGGGGGTCTCAAACCAAAGCTCTTTACGAAAACTTTTCATGGTTCCTCAGACCTATTTGCGGTTCAAGTTATCAGGATTAAGCGCAAAGGCAAGGATATTCCAAAATATTCTAGAAGAATATTCGTGTAAATTCGGTCAAAATATTTCAACATACTGTAAATAAATGTTTAACATCATTTTTTTTGGCTCAGAACCCTTGAAATTGGAAAGTAAACTTGTCAGAAAACGAGCTCCAGGTTTGATACAAGGCCTCCTCAAAGGGAGGGGCGCGCGGCCCTGCTCTGGAAGTTATTGCTAATGGAACTAGTTTATTACCCTTTTTTAGGGCACATACCCCTGACTTTTTGGCAATCGATCTACCTAATTCAAGCATAACCCTAATCCCGGTCCTTGACCCAGCAGGGCAAAGCCCTTCATAATCCGCCCCATGGATCAACTTACCGAAAAAAAAATTAATTCACGTGACCAACTCCAACCCCTCTTGGGTCTCGCCCAAGCTTCAGGGGAAAAGGTTGTATTTACAAACGGTTGCTTCGATTTGGTGCACAAGGGGCACACCCGCTACCTGCGGGCGGCCCGCGCTCAAGGGGACCGTTTGGTGGTGGCGGTTAATGACGATGCATCGGTTAGCAGGCTCAAGGGGCCCAGCCGCCCGATTGTCCCCCTGGCCGAACGGATGGAGATCTTGGCGGGGTTTTATTTTATCGACTGGGTTACCTGGTTTGCAGAAGACACCCCTCTTGAAACCATCAAACTACTAAAACCCGACCGGTTGATTAAAGGGGCCGACTACGCACTAGACCAGATTGTGGGCCGGGCCGAGGTCGAGTCTTGGGGAGGAGCGGTTAAAACCATTGAACTTGTCCCAGACAGCTCCACCAGCGGGGTGGTAGAGCGAATCCTTAGCGCCTATCGAGACCAACATGTTTGATCGCCGCCTTTGGCCTTTTATTGATTGGGTATTGATCAGTTTGGTGTTTTCTGTTTGTTTTGTGGGTTTTTTTTCGATCTACTCTGCTGCCGTTAGTTACGGACATGAGACCTCCTATTTCCAGCGCCAGTTTTTGTGGTTTATAATGGGGGTCCTGGTTATGGCCGGGATGACGGTGGTTGACTACCGGTTAATCGGGCAGGTCTCCTTTTGGTTGCATGTGTTGGTGACCCTACTTTTGGTTTTAACCCTTATATATGGTACCGGTGGACCGGGCTCTAGGGTTCAGCGTTGGCTTAAAGTTGGGCCAGTGTTTTTGCAGGCCTCCGAGTTTGCCAAGTTTACTTTGGTGCTATATTTAGCCCACTATTTTCGGGACTCCAGGAGGATTGGTGATTTAGGTTTTAAGGAGTTGGTTTGGCCACTGGCGGTGACCTTGGTTCCCTTTGTTTTGATTTTGCGCCAGCCCGATTTGGGCACGGCAATGGTTCTATTGGTGGTGACTACCCCGGTGATTTTCTTGGCAGGGCTGCGATATAAGGTAATGGGTGTGGTTAGTGGACTGGGGTTGGTTTCGACGCCTTTTGCTTGGTTTTACGTCCTCAAGCCCTACCAGCGAAACCGCATTCTAACCTTGATTGACCCTGAAACGGACCCTTTGGGCAAGGGTTATCATATTATACAGTCCAAGATCGCCGTAGGATCAGGAGGAATTTGGGGCAAGGGGTATTTAGAAGGCACCCAAGCCTACCTAAATTTTTTGCCCGCCCGCCATACAGACTTTATTTTTTCTGTATTTACAGAGGAGTGGGGTTTTGTAGGCGGAACGGGATTGGTGACCTTGTATATCATGTTGATTCTGTGGTGCCTTAAGGATATTGGCAAAACCAAGGACCGTTCAGGGACCATCCTAACCTTGGGGGTCACCACCATCTTACTCGCCCAGATCACCATTAACATCGGCATGGTAATTGGCCTTTTGCCGGTGGTGGGTATGCCGCTGCCTTTTATGAGTTACGGAGGGTCTGCGATGTTGAGCCACATGATTGGAATCGGACTGATCCTCAATGTAAGGATGCGCCGAAGCGAATACCAAAAAGGTTCCTTCGCCGTTTAAAACCAACCGGCGCGGCGCTCTATTGCCTTTTGATAGGCCTCTTCGTAACCTTTGACGGCCTTTTTCCAGCTAAAATCTTGGGCCATGGCTCTGGCTTGCATTTTTTTGTAATGTTTGGGGTTGTTGTACCAAACATAGGTCGCCCAACCGACCGTGTCTTTAAGAGCCCCAGCACTGATATCCCAAAACACAAAACCCGTGCCCGCCCCGGTCGCTTCCTCGCAGTTTTGGACCGAGTCATTAAGCCCCCCGGTTCCGCGCACAATGGGCAGGGTTCCGTAGGTCATGGAATACATCTGGTTGAGCCCGCAAGGCTCGTATCGGCTAGGCATTATAAAAAAGTCACTACCCGCCTCGATCAAGTGAGCCAGTTCGGGCTTGAAGCCGATGTAACTGCCAAACTTGCCTGGATAAGCTCCCGGCAACCAACCAAAGAAGCTTTCTAAGGAAGGATTACCCGTGCCTAAAAGCACCATTTGAATATCCCAGGACAATAATTCGTGGATACAGGCCTGCAAAAGATCGAGCCCTTTTTGGTCTGCTAGGCGACCAACTAGCCCAAAAACTGGCTTTTTGGGGTCTATTTCCAACCCAAAGGCTTTTTGCAATTCAGCCTTACAGACGGCCTTCCCGGCTAAATTTTTAGCGTCGAAACGGGCGGGTAGGAGCTTGTCTAGTGCGGGGTTCCACTCGTCGGTATCGATGCCATTCATAATACCCGATAGATCGGATTTGCGCCGCTCCAGGTAGGTTGAAAGCCCATTGCCGCCGGGTTCTCCTAAAATTTCAAGAGCGTAGGTTGGGCTGACCGTGGTGATATGATCAGAATAAAAAAAGCCACCTTTTAGCAAATTGAGCCCACCGAAGGATTCAAACTCCTCTGGGCGCAGTTGCATCCAGTTAAGTCCAATCAAGGGAGCCAAACTCAAGTCAGGTTGTATTCCTTGGTAACCGATGTTGTGAATCGTAAGTAGGCTGGCGGTTTTTTTGTAAAAATCGCCTTCAAAACCCCAGGTTTTTAACAAATAGGGCACCAAGGCTGATTGCCAGTCGTTTACGTGAACCACATCGGGTTTGAAGCCTACCGCTTGGGCTAGGTCTAGGGCCGCTTTGGAGAAAAAAGCAAAACGGGCACCATTGTCTTTGTAGCCATCCAGGCCATCGTCGTAAAGCGGGTGCCGCCCAAAATAGTCTTCGTATTCAACAAAATAACAGGTTAGCTTTTCTAGTTTGGTTTCAAAGACCTGAGCAAACATGGTGGTATTGCCCATATGTACATAAAGGGGCGAAAGCCGGACCTTTAGGTCCCAACGAGCTGGATCAATGGCGTAGTGACGCGGTAACACCAATACCACCTCATGCCCAGCCTTGGACAACTCCAAGGCCAAGGTACCAGCTACGTCCCCCAGACCACCAGTTTTAACAAAGGGCACCGCCTCTGAAGCGACCATCAAGATCTTTAGTTTCTTTTTAGCCATTGGGTTCCAATTCTTTGGGGTCAAGGTTTGAAAGTATCTTTTTCTCGAAAAATTCGGGACTGATCTTGTTTATCGCAGCAATCGCTTTTTGCAAGCTGGCGGTAGCCATTTGCTGGCGTTGGTCCATCTGGGCTAGTTTGATCAAAAGCTCAGCGTCGGTGGGCGCGGGCTTGGGTTTGATCTTCGGTTTGGGCTTTTTGGGTGGCCTTATCCCCGGAGCGGGCCGGGTTAATTCGGACAGTTCGAGTTTGGTAACAAATTTTTCTTCCAAGTCTTTGGTTAATTTATCTAAAATCACCCGTACCGCATCGGCTTCGACTTGGAATTGCTTAAGCTTGGGAAGCGCGTCAATGGCTTCTTTGATCACACCCCAAGTCGCTTCCTCGCGGACACTGTGGTAAAAATCATCTACCGCGCCTTTGTATTTCTCATAAAGCGGTTTTTTCATCTCCCTGGCAGAAGGGTCTGAATGAGCGATTACTTTGAGCAGTTTGGAGAGTTGGGTGGCCAAGGTCAAGAGTTGGATTTGGTAGGGGCTCATAAGGAAAGTGCCCGATCAATAGCCTCGAGAGCTTCTTTGCCGCCGTGGGCAATAGAGAGGTTGGGCCGAGCGATTACTGGGTCTTTAGGATTGATTCTTACCGCCTTGACCCCTTGGCGAGAAAGCCGCTCGGTCATCATCCGAATCGTAGGGACCGCCAGCCCAGCGCCCAGTTCTAGGGCCACCAGCTTTTCATGGCCGATCTCGGAAATAAAATTTTTGTAGCGGATTTGTTGGGCATCACTTCGTTCAGAGACCCAATTCCAGTCGGCAAACATTAAAATATTAGGCCGGGCGGTTTTGCCGCAGGTTTTACAAAAAGGCACCTCTAAGGCGCGCATCCGCTTTACATCTACCGCAATATTATGTTGATTATTCCAGATATAGGAGCCACAAGGGAGGCTACATTGCAGATGGTGGATCGAGCCGTGGACCTCTAACACCCGTTTTTCATCAAACCCAGCCTTTTGAAAATGCCCGTCCACATTGCTGGTGACTACGAAATAGGGCAAGCCCAGCCGTTTGCTCCAATCAAGGATCAACTGATACCCTTGATGGGGCGAAGTTTGGCGGTAAAGGCCTAAGCGGTGCCCATAAAATCCCCAGCCAAACGCGGGATCAGCCTCAAAGTGTTGGGGGTTGGCCGCCTCGACAAAACCAATGCCCAACTGCTCGTACATGGGGTACGCCTTCCAAAAACCCTTGTCTCCCCGGAAATCGGGCAAGCCAGAATCGACCCCCATTCCCGCCCCAGCCAGGATGATAATTCCTTTGGCTTTAGCGATCCAAGTGGCGGCGGTAGATGAAAGCTCTCGTAACCTTTGTTCCATAGGGGGACGTTACCACCCTCTTTTATAGGTCGCAAGCGATAAGAAACCGGGAAAAATCGGTGATTTTACTTGTTTTCTTTGAAAGGTTTGGGCTATGATTAGGCCAAGTTTTTCGGGAAATTATCCCGTATTTGTCAATCCTGTCAGGAGGTTAATTGGACGGTCCCGGTAGTTATTCGTTACTGGATCTGATTAAAAAATCTTTTTCGAACTTTAGCGCCGACGAGAACAAAGAAGCCTCGGTCGTCAACCCGGAAGAGACGGTTTTACTAGACAATTTGGAGCACTATTTTTTAAGCACCGCTTGCGAGGTAAACACCCCACGCACCCAGATGATTACCTTAGAAAAAGACGCCACTGTTAACGAGGCGATCAAGGTGTTTTTGGAATGCGGATACTCCCGCATACCTGTACAAGAAGGGAAAACAGACAACATTGTAGGTATTTGCGTCGCGATTGATTTGTTTGCTTACGTGGATGAAGGGCGCGATAAAAAGTTATCCGAAATTATGCGCGACCCCCTGTTTGTTTCCTATTCAAAGCCTATCCACCAATTGCTTAGTGAATTTCAGCAAAAGGGGATGCACATGGCGATTGTGGTTGATGAATATGGCGGGGTGGATGGTTTGATCACGGTGACCGACATTATTGAAGAGTTGGTCGGCGAGATCCCCGACACCACCAATCGCCATGAAGACCCAGGCTGGAGCACCGACGAAGATGGCAATATTTTGATGGATGCCAGCTTTGAACTGTTTGAGTTTAACGAGTTGTACAACACCGATTTTGACAAAGACGGGATCGAAACGATTGGTGGGTATGTCTGCCACAAATTGGGCAAAATCCCGCTCAAGGGGGAACAAATACAGCTAGGTAATGTCCATATTACCGTCGAGGACACCACCGATCGCAGTCTTACCAAGTTAAAGATATCCCGCCCTAGCAACCTACCGTGATCTATGCACTTTTAGCCGGAGGCCTTTTGGGCCTTTGGGGCCTGCCATTAGGTTTAGGCTGGTTAGGGGTCCTTTGGGGTTTTTTTTGGGTTAAAGCCGCTCCCAGTTTGAACTGGCGGACGGCACTTGGTTTCCTCTTTATTTTGAGTCACCTGCAAAACGGCTGGGTTTTTTATGCCCTATTAAAGGGCGGGGACTGGCCCCTTTGGCAGGGGTACCCTTTATTTTTAAGCCTCTTGGTTTTCACTTACGCCCTGTTGGGGCTTTTTTTGTGGGTTTTAACTAGCTTTGGCGGAACAAAGGCGCGAGTTTTTTTATTTCCTCTGTGTTACTACGCCTTTGTTTGGCTCCGTAGCGAGGGCTTAGGGCTGGTCGGGGTAGGACCCATCGGTAGCGAGCCTTGGGTTAGTTTGTTTGGGCCAGCCTTGCCGCTGGTGGGAGCGCGGTTTGCGGACTTTTTGCTGATTTCGGCCAGTCTTTTGCTGGCCTGGGGGATTTTGGCAAGCAAAGGCCGCCAACGGGCTTGGGGCCTGGGCTTGGGGCTGTTAGCCTGGTTGTACACCTTGGGGTTGTTTGCAAAACTTCCTACCCAAGGCGAGCCGGTGGTCTTGCTAGTTATGCCCTGGTCAGGGGTTTTGGGGGATTCTCCTTCAAACGAGGCGGTAGTAAAAGACTATTTGAGCCGGTTCCCCAAGGAACCAAGATTGATCCTCCTGCCCGAATCGGCTTTACCAAAAGGGGCTGAAATGGGCCGTGACTTAGAACAGTTGCAGTCGGCCTTGGCTCCCGGGCAGGCGATTTTAGTCGGCGGGGATCGCCAGGAATTGGGGGGCGACCAGTTTGTTAACTATAACGCCCTGTATTACCTAACCCCTGGACCGTTTGATTTTTCCCTTTATAAAAAGCAGTTTTTAGTCCCCTTTGCTGAATATAAACCCAGTTGGGCTGAGGCGCTGGGCTTGCCCTATTTGATCCCCCGTTCTGCGCCTTACCGCATTGGGGTGCCTGTGTTTTTTAATTATGCAGGGGTGACTTTTGGTCCAGGGATTTGTTTTGAGCAATATCGAGAGGCATGGTACCGCGACCGGGAAGCATCGGTGCAGTTTTACAGCTTCTCTAGCCGAGAGTTTTTATTTTCACCTATGGGCAAAGGGGTCCTGGCCCAAGCCGGTCGGGTGATGGCGCGCCAAAGTTATAAGCCAGTGGTCAAGGTGGTTAACGGGGGCCTGTCAGGCGTGGTCGAGCGGCCCGGCCAGGATTTGGGGCGCTGGGTTCCAAAGATTTTGGCAGGGGAGGTTGAGGTAAGACCTGTAGCCGAGGTCTCGCCCTATTACCGCTCGGGTCTATATTGGACGCCGCTTTTGGTGGTAGGGATCAGTTTTGGTCTGTTGGCGACCTTTAGAAAAAAGCGGGAGTGACGAGGAGGCACGCTTGGGTTTCGCTACGGCTTCCCCAAGGCGGGTTTGTGCCCTTGATTCAACCTAGTTTCTAAATTTCACTCTGCCCTGGTTCGGCTCCTGTACTTGGGCCCTCAGTTCAAACTTTGAAAGTTGGGAAACAATGGTCTAAAACCTGGAGCAAAGAGTCTAGCTCTAAGGGTTTGTTGATGAGGCCGTCAAAGGTAACCTCGCCTGCGAGGCGGGCTAATTCGCGTTGATTGTATGCGGTGAGGGCAACAATAGGGCTAGCAAATCCACGCTGGCGAAGATGGGTAGTAGCTTCGATACCGCTCATTTCGGGCATATCGATATCCATTAAAACCAAGTCAAAACTGTTGGTGTTGACCTCTTCTAAAACTTTAACCCCATTATTTACAAAAACCACGTCGCAACCGATGTCGCCCAGCACCTTGGCGCTAGTCTTTTTGTGTAGTTCATTGTCTTCGGCAACCAGAATCTTCAGTTTAGCCCACTTGGCTAGCGCAGTTAAACGTTGTTTTTGATCGGGTGCCGCGCTGGCCGGCAAAGTAAACCAAAACTGGGACCCTTTGCCAACCTGGGACTCTACCCCAATTTCACCCCCGTTTTGGGTGACAAATTCTTTAGCCAAGATCAAACCTAACCCAGTCCCTTGTTCACTATGGGTTCCTATGCTGGAGGTGGCTTTAACGTCTAAACGGAAGAGGCTATTTTTTTTGTGCTCATCTAGGCCGACACCCGTATCATTGATTTCGATTCGCACTTTAGCGCCTGTCTGGTTCCAGCCAACCTCAACCGACCCACCAGACTGGGTAAATTTGAGGGCATTATTTATCAAATTTCGCAGCACCGTATTGACCATGGGCAGGTCGGCCAATACCCAGGTTTCGGACTTGCCGCTTACGCTAAGGGCAATCCCTTTAGTGCTTGCTTGGGTGGCAAAAAGGTTGGCGATTTCGCGGGCTGCCGGGTCTAGATCGAAGACCTTGGGGTTCAGGTCGATTCCTCCTTGCTGACTCCGGGCCCAACTGAGCAACTCCTCTAAAAAGTAAAAGGTGTTTCGAGTGGTGTCCTGCATCGTTTTTAGCAGATCAGGCGAGATTTGATCTGGCTGTTCGATGACCTCATTAAAAAGTACCGAAAGGCTACCAATAGGGCCGCGAAGGTCGTGGGCGACGATAGAAAAAAATTTGTCTTTGGTTTCGTTCGCTTGGCGCAAATCTCTGGTTTTTTGAGCGATTTTGTCTTCAAGCTCGGCGGCATGTTTCCTAGACTCGGCCAAACGCATCGTTTGGGCGATTTCTTTTTCTTGGCGCAGTGCCAGAATTCGGCGGTTTAAATATCCAGACAAAATCAATACTTCCAGCGTCACCCCCCATTGCCACGGATGAGAAAACCAACTTTGGCCGGCCAGACTAAGCATCTCTAAAATTCCGCCGACTAAGGCAGAAGTGAAACTGATTAAAAGCCAAAACGCTTGCGCAGAGCGACGTAGGGCAAAATAAAGGGCATAAAAGAAGAGGCCAAAGACGATGAGGGTGGGAAGGGTATTAACGGCCTCTGAGAAAAACTCGATGTCATAAAAACCTATTGGAACCGTAGCCACCGAGGCGAGTAAGGGCAGGTACATTGACCAGCGGATGATCCACCGTTTAGGCCCAATCCCTAACATGAGCCAACTATATTTTATTTGAAAATAAAAAGTGCCTAAGAAAAAGCCTGAAGATAAGAGAAAACTGGTCATTCCGCCGTACCAAATTGGCAGCCCAAACCAAGATTCAAAGATACGATCACGGACCACTAAAAAACTACAAAAAGACCAGATGTAACCGCTGAAATATAGTAACTCTGGATTTTTAAAGGAACGATAAAGGCTGAGGTTATAAAGGCCCATCACGGCCAAAATGCCAAAAAGCAAAGCGTAACTGGCCAACTCACTGCTAACCTTTTTTTCAAACGCCAATGGGGAATATAGAGAGACCTCGCGAAAGTGATTGGTGACCCCCTTAATACGAATCATCCAATCAGACTTACCCGGCGGGAGTGATAATTTGAAGTAAGGAAAGTTAGTACCTAGGCTAGGGTAGGATTCGGCGGATTGAAAATCTTTGAGTTCTTTGCGTTTCCATTGGCCCTCATGAAGTTGCCACAATTCAGCTTCAAAGGCCCAGTCTTCCCAGTAAAGGACTTGGTCGATAGATTCGTTAAAGCTATTATTTACCCTAAACCGGGCCCAACCGTTTTTTTCTGGAGTGCCAAACTCGGAAAATTGTTTAAAGTAGTCTGCCGGGGCCATAAACACTTCTGCCGCCGCTTGGGGTCCATCTAACTTCATCGATAGATCGGCGAACAGGCCGAGGTAAGCACCTACATTTTGCTTAGGCAAACGAGGGTCCATCTGTAAAACAGGCCATTGGTAGGGGGATTCTTGCGCCCAAGCAGTGGTGTAAAAAGTGCTGCTTAGACCTAGCAAAAGCAAAATTAAACAACGCGTCAAACGCAAAAGACCCCCATTGGTATTAGTTACACTTCTCTTTCGACAGCCTAACAGGTAAGCCCAAAAAAATCGAGACTCCTTTCGCATTTCTCTTAAAAACGGATATATCGTAAACACGAAGAGGCCTCATTATTTAGGTAAAAGTGGGGTTGCTTGGGAGATGTTTATAAGAGATGATGGCCTAGGCGAGTAGTTATCAGAGAGTCTTGACTTCACCAGGAAGCTGCCCGTTTTTTTAAAGCCTAGCTATACTTTAAGGCAGGATATGGAAACGATCAAAAAACTCGAGGAAAAACACAAATTTTGGTTTGCGACCGCTGCTATTCAGCTGATCTGGGCTGATGGTGACCTGTCTATTAGGGAATTTGAACAGTTTTCCAGAGTGACCGAGCTCTTTAGTGATACGGCCACCCAAAAGAAGTTGGTAACTATTTTGGAATCAGGCAAAATCAGCTTGGCTGAGGTCCCAGCCGACATTCCCCAAAGTGCCTTAGCCGATATTTACCTAGAACTTTTGACCTTTGCTATCAGCGACTGGGACCTTGGGGATGCGGAAAAAGACTATTTAGAACGTCTGGCTGTTCGCCTTAACTTCACCAAACCTTACCGTGCGAAATTGTTCCGTTGGGCTAACCAGGGGATGACTTGGCAGCGTAAACAGCGCAATTTTCTGCCGCCAGGCGTTGAGGTGGACGCCTGCGTGGTGCCCGTTGGGGACTATGACGAACGGCAAAAATACTGGTACGCGCAAGTTTTAGTTTCTGCAATTTTGCTAGACGGGATCGTTTCGGGTGAACAGTTTGAGCCCCTGAAAAATGCGGTTTCCTTCCTTAAACACCCCAAACTTAAAGCCAGCCTGCTGACCCAGATTAAAAACAACGTTAAAGTCAAGCTCAGCGCGCCGCCTAGCATTCCCTTGGACGGGCTGTATGTGATCTTTTTTGAGGTGCTACGGATGTTTGGGGCGGATGATTCGCTTTCGATTAAGGAAACCAGTTTTATTCAGAATTATATAAGAACTACCCAACTACCTGAAAAGTTGATCAGTTTAGGGGTTGAATGGTGCCAGACTGGGATCAATTGGCGCAAAGAAAAGGCGGTCCTCGCCAAGCAGGTAGAGTTTAATCAGGTAGGCTCTAGCCTTTCTATGAGTGCGGATCGATGGCTGCTCCACTCGAAAAATTCCAGTTTAATGTACCGCAAACAAACCTGTTGGCTTTGTGGTTGCGCCGACGTGACTGTCCGCCAGCTCAAGCCTAAAAGCCAAAAGCCCAGGTCTAATATTTTCGGGGTGCCGATTTACGGCACCGCTATCTCTGCCGGGGAAAAGGGGCTTGATTTTCATAAATTGGCCATAAACTTTTGCCCTACTTGTGGTTTCGCGAGCAACAGTCGGCATCATTTTAAAACTAGCGAAGATACCAAGGCGTTGGAGCCACTAGAAAACGAAGACTTTAAGCTGCTTTGGAAACGGGTTTCAGCCAAGCAAAAATCGATTATCGCCCAATTGGTTGCAGAACCCGAGTCCACCTCCCCTAGTTGGGAATATGTGCAAGACAGCTATCGATTGGCTTTAGAAACCTTGGAGTGTTTTAACCAGTTTAAATACGATCTAAGCACCCAGTGGAGAAAAGCCAACCTCTTGTTGGTTTTAGCCCAACTGCAAAGCGCCCAAGGGCTTGGCAGTGAAGCGGATAATACCTTAGAAGAGATCCGATTAATTGCTAAAGAGGTAATGGAAAACGCCCGAGAGGACGCCCTTACCCTTTCAGCGGCCCAATTTTTATTTAGCGAAGGTCTTTACCGAGAAGACAATAATACGGCAATGGAGTATTACAACTTCTTCCAAGTGATGAAAAATGAACACTTTGAAGAGATGGACCCACAAGGGAAAAAGCGGTTTAGTGGAATGTTTAATCAAGTCAATAAGGTGTTTCAAGACCGTAGCTTTTATGCCAAGAACAAACTCAAGGGGCTTGAGTTACCCGATTGATCAGGCCAAAGGCCATCTTAAAACCCAACCTTGGGCCTTCGCTCATTGCCAATGAACCGAAAACGGTTTTTGCTTTTACTTGCTCTAATCCTAGTCGCTACGTTGGCTACGGTGGGGGCTGCCTTTTATTTGGGACTTTTAAGTAAAAAAGATGTTCCAGGATTGGCTGAATCTAAGCTAGCCCGCCATAGCGTCCGCCTAGCAGTGGTGGGCCCGATGAAAGACGAAAAAGCGGCAGGCAAAGGTTTTCTCCGGGCCGCCCAGATTTTTGCGGACGAGTTTAACCTACGCCAGTCAGAAACAGACTTGCGCTTGGATTTGGTCGCTTATGACGATGAAAACGACCCAGCAAAAGCCAAACTAGTGGCGGAAGAGATAGCCAAGGACCCCGATATTTTAGGAGTGATTGGGCACAACTTTTCTGCGGCGAGTCTTGCTGCGGCTGAGGTCTATAAAGCCCTAGGGGTGCCCGCCATTTCGCCAACTTCTACCAACGACCTCTTAACCAAAGACAACCCTTGGTATTTCCGCAACATCTTTGCCGATAGTTATCAAGGCAAGTTCTTGGCCCAATACACTAAAACTATGCTAGCCGCTGAACAGGTTTCGGTGGTTTATGAGGACCAAAATTACGGGAGCTTTTTAGCCAACACCTTTTTGGAAGAAGCCCGTCAGGTAGGGCTAGAGGTGTCATTTTCCAAAAAGTATTCTACTGACCCTGCTCAGTTTGAGGCCCAGTTAGATGAGATTCTGGGCAGTTTAAAAGGGACAGGAGAACAGGGACTGGTATTTTTAGCCGGACACCAGGCCGAAGTGGCCAAGATTATTAGACATTTGCGGGAACACCAATTTTTTGGGCAAATTTTAGTGCCAGACGCCATGGCCCAACTGACCTTTGTCGAGGCGTTCCGCGGTCTTCCAAAAGAGCTGCAACATCCGGGTTACTATACAGACGGGGTTTATGTGGCGGCCCCTTTGTTATATGATTCAGCCAGTGAGCGGGCCCAAGATTTTGAGCGGAATTATATCAAGTTGTATTCAATCGCCCCCGACTGGCGAGCTGCCTATGCTTATGACGCGGCCATGATGCTGGCCCAAGCCATCGAACAGGCCAAGATCAAGGGCGACATGATGCCCATCACCGAGCGCCGAAAACGCATTCGCGACCAACTTGCCAGCTTCAATCAGCTTAACGCAAGCTTTTTGGGGGTGACGGGACTTAACTATTTCGACGAAGAAGGGAACATGGAAAAGCCCTTGAGCGTCGGTCAGTACCGTCACAATAAATTAATTTCCGCACCTTTGCAGATGAAGGCGGCTGGAGATCCCAGACGGATCATTGGACTTGAGGAGCGAATTAAGGCCGGGTTGGCCACCCAGATCGGTGACCACCTCTATCATAGCACCTACATTGTTTATACGGGGGTGACCTTTATCGGTTTTTCCGAGTTAGAGAAGGTAGCGGGAACCTACACGGCTGAATTTGAGTTGTGGTTTCGTTACCGGCGGGGGATCGACGTTAGGGACATTGAATTTTGCAATGCGGTGGCCCCCATTAAGCTAAGGATGCCGGTTGAAGAGGTGACCTATGGCAACCAGATTTACCGTCGGTATGTTGTTAAAGGGGCTTTTAAAACCGACTTTGTCGATCAAAAAACCGCTGAACACCATAACATTGGGGTTTGTATTGTTCACCGAAATTTGGACCGTTCTAATTTGATATTTGTACCTGATGTGATTGGTGGAGATATGTTTTACCATCCGGTTTCACGCGCAGAGCGGGTTGAGTACAAGCAGGCTACCGGCTGGCTGGCGGAAGAGTTTATGTGCCGTCAAACCACCCGCGAAAAGCCGATCCAAGGCAACATTAAATATATCCACGAGCAATCCAAGCAGGTTCCCTTTAGCGGTTTTTTTGCGGCTATTTCTTTAAAAGCGGAACATAGTTTAATCAGGAACGCCTTTAGCACAAGGGTAGCAGTCACGTTGCTGCCGATTTGTTTCGCCTTTTTGCTCCTTTTTGAGCACCGATTGGTGCTGCGTTTTTGGTTGATGCCGGTTTTAAAGCGGGTCTTAGGGGAGACCAAAAAGGTCAAGGTGCCCGTTTCTGCAAGGCCTAAGTCCGGATTTTTTTACGCGGTTGACTACGGCGAAACCGAAATGATTGTCGAGCGGCCCCGCGAGTTTGACCCTGGGCTGGGTACTTGGTTGATCAAGGCTTTGGCTATTTTGGGTTTGATTTACAACTTTGAGATTTTAGTCACCGATTACTATTTTCGTATTGCCGACATGGAGCGGTTGGCTGTCGCTACTGAGGTCTTTGATATTGCTTGGTTGATAGTCCCGACGGTTTTGTTCCTCCGGGCGTTTGAAACCTTTGCTTGGCGCAAATTAGAAGGCACCACCGGGCGGCACATTCCTAAATTTGCGCGAATCTTTTTCGCCGCGACTATCTTAAGCCTTTGTGTCTTCGCGATCATGGCCATTGTTTATGGCGAGACCGCGGCCAGTATCTTGGGAACTTCGGGTATTTTTGTAATGATCATCGGTATGGCGGTGCAGATGAACATTTCAAACATCTTTGCCGGTTTAGTACTAAACCTAGAAAAAACCGTGCGCTTAGGCGACTGGGTCCAAATTGGCGAGATTGAAGAAGGTAAGGTAGTGGAGATCAGTTGGCGGACCGTTAAGATTCAAACCCGCGAAGGGGCGATTGTAGGGATTCCGAACAACACCATTTCAGAGTCCCATTTCCACAACTTCACCAGCCCCAACCCGAACACAGAAACACTGTTTGAGATCAACTTAGAAAAGTCGGTTGATTATTACAAAGTGGTCAAGGTGCTTAGCGAATCGATGTCTTCGGTCAAAGAGGTCTTAGAGGACCCCAAACCAGAGGTCCGGTTTAGCGACTTCACCCATTGGTCAGCCCGTTATACCTGCGTTTACACCATCAGCAACTATGGACACAAACGCCAAATCCAAGCGCGGGTTTGGGAAAAGGTCATTGAAGCCTTCAAAATCCACGGGATCCAAACCGCCGACTTTAGAGAAGAACCGGAGATTTAACCCTAATGGCTCTAAGCATCCGCCGGAAAAGGGATATGCAGGTTTATGCTATCATGGCGGTGACTATGACCACTACTCCTTTGCTCAGTGTAAAAGTGGGTAAGATCATAGACGAGGGCACGATGGTGGTTTCAACTGTCGAAGGAGGATACCCGGTCTCGGGGGTTCAGGTCGAGGTAACTTCGATAGACTCCAAAAAATCCAGCCAATGGATCACCAATGCCAAAGGTTATGCGGTTGCTCATAAAGCTAGCCCAGAGTCCGAGGATTATGGGATTAAGCTTAAAAGCGGAAACTACGAGGTCAAGGTAACTAAATCAGGCTACTTGACCAACACCGCCAAGGTCTTTTTGGCGGAAGACGATTTTGTGGAAAAAATTGTCCCCTTAGACCCTAGTAACCACCGCCCAGTAGCTGAACCTGGGCCGGTGCAATACGGCAACCCAGGCAAGCCTGTTAAACTGGATTCTACTAAAAGCACCGACGCCGACGCCGCCGAAGATGATCCGACCTATGGAATTGCTAGTGTCGAGTGGGAGTTGGTGGGCGCGCCAACCAACTCCAAAGCCAATTTAGCCCAAAAAAACTTTCGGAAACAAAAGTTTATTCCTGATTTAAAAGGGGAATATAACCTCACCTTGACCGTTTCGGACGGCGAATTAGAGCAGGTCAAGGAACACCGAATCTTGGTCGATACCCCCTATGCCGAGAAGACGCCGATTCCAATCGCGATCGGGGGGCACAAGGTAGCAAGTATAAAATCCCAGGTCTATTTGACGGGCGGCTGGAACAAAACCTTTTCGAACCGGGTCTTTTTGTATGACTTGGACAAAAACGAATGGAGCGAGGGCGAACCCCTGCAATACGCTCGCAACCACCATACGATGGCGGTGTTAAACGGTGCAATATATGTCATTGGTGGGCACAATGCCCAAATGGAGGGCGGGATCGAACACACCGAGGTTTATAACCCCCATATTAACAAGTGGGCCCGGGGGGTTCCCCTGCCCACGCCGAGATATAGCTTAGCTTCCGTGGTGGTGAAAGGAAAAATATATACCTTTGGTGGGCTGGGTGGACCCACCAAGGTGGAAATCTTTGATTCAGCCGAAGAGGTCTGGACACAAGGTCCTCCTATGCCTAGGGGGCGTTATCGACACGCGGCTGAAGTGGTTGGAGAAAAAATTTACCTAATCGGCGGCAAAGGAACGGAAACCTTAGTTGATATTTTTGATACCACCAAAAACGAATGGTCCGAAGGGCCGCCAATGCCCACAGGCAGATATTACCTGGATTCGGTGGTGATTAACGATCATATTATGGTGATCGGCGGGCACGGGATCGGCGAGCGAGCGGGAGAGGCCAAGGTGGAAATCTTCGACCCCAAAGCCGGTATTTGGGATCCTAAAAACCCTATGCCCTTCCCGCTAGACATCCATGCGTCAGTTGTTTATGAGGACAAGGTTTATATCTTTGGCGGAGAAAAAGAGTTTGGCGCGAGTGCGGCGGTTAACAACACCTTTGTTTATGACCCGCGCTTTGATATTTACAAAACTCTGCTGATTAAAGACGAAGCGGTCCCAGAGGATCCCTTTTTGCGGTGAACGGGCTATTTGTAAGCCAAAACAGCGCGGGCATTTCGCTGGAGCCCTTTAAGTCCGGCGCGTTTTAAAGGGCTTTTGATTTTGAGTTGATCAAAGGTTGCTAAATCTAAATCGAGAACCCACTGGGGGCTGGTGGGGCTCCATTTTGGATCGAAACAAAAAGGCGAATCCGTTTGGATTGGAGCTTGGATGTTTACTGGGCAGACCTCCTGGCAGCGGTCGCAACCAAACAGCGAGCCGGCTAATAGCCGCTCTTGGCCTGGTTTAAACTCCCCGCGTTTCTCAATGGTTAAATAACTGATACAAAGACGGGCATCCACAAACCCTCTAGGTTTTATCGCCGAATTAGGGCAGGCGTCTAAACAAAGGGCGCAGTCCCCACAGTTTTGGGCCAGCGGTTGACTCGATTCTAATTCCAGATTGGTCACGACCGCCGCTAAAAAGAGATAAGAGCCGTATTTAGGGTGGATTAACAAACTATTTTTCCCAATCCAGCCCAAGCCCGCTCGTTGAGCCAAGAGTTTTTCAGGTATTGGGGCGGAGTCCACCAGGGCCCTTCCGATAAAACCGGGAATCTCTGTTGATAGCTGGCTTAAAGCTAGGCGCAACCTTTTTTTGATCCAGTGGTGATAATCCTCGCCCCAAGCGTAACAACTGATGGGCGGTTTTTGCTCCCAGCCTTTTGGGGGTTGGGTTTTATAAGGCACCCCCACCACCACCATAGACTTAGCCCAAGGCTCTATAACTAAAGGGGTCTCCCGTATGGCTAGGTTGCGCTCCATGTAAGCCATTTCTGCCTGATAGCCGCGCTCTAGCCACTTCTTATACCAATCTCCAAACTGGGCCTGCGCCTCGCCCACAAAACCGACCAGCGGAAACCCGGCTTGCAGGAGAATGTCTTTGATCTGGGTTTGCATAAAAAAAAGGATTAACAGATTAACCTCTGGAGGTTAGAATCCTCAAATTAGTTTCCTTTGACGAGTCAAAAGATGCGCGATTTTTTAGTTTTCGACTTAGAAACCCAGCGGAGCGCCCAAGAGGTGGGCGGTTGGGACCATATTGCAGATATGAAGCTTTCGGTAGGGGTGGTTTATGACAGCCGAGACCAGCGGTTTTATACCTATTTTGAAGGTGACCTGATCGACCTGATTGCGCACCTTAAATCAGGGCCTCTGGTGATTGGTTACAACCACTTGCGCTTTGATTATCTGGTCTTGGCTGGTTATGCCCCTCTAGAAGAGCGGGAGGAGGCGATGGCCGAATATTTGGCGCTGGATAATCTTGACTTATTGGTGGATATTAAAGACCGGATTGGCAAAAGGATCAAACTAGACGACTTGGTCCGCCCGACCTTGGGGGCCGCCAAGTCGGCGGATGGGTTGACGGCGCTACAATGGTATCAAGAATATTTAGAGGGCCAGACCGAACGATTAGGTATGATCGCTGATTATTGCAAGCAAGATGTAGAGGTATCCCGTGATCTTTATCTTCACGGACTTAAGCACAAACGAGTCAATTATTTAGACCGCGACCGCGGCCTGATTGAATTGGCGGTTGACTGGGGCCATAACCTTGCCCCCGAAGACGAAACCCAATTGCCCCTGTTCTAGGCGGATGAAAAAACTATTTATTACCGGGGCCACCGGTTTTTTGGGCCATAACTTTATTGACCAGTTAGTGGGCCAGCCTTATGAACTTTACCTAGGCATCCACCAGCATCGCCCAGAATTGGTCCGAGAGCTAGCCGCGACGCTGGTGCCTTATGAGGAGCTAGACCAACTAAAATTGGGGCCGGATTTTTCGGTGGTCCACTTTGCGGCGCGAGCCCACCAGATGCGCGACAACGCCCAAAACCCGGCACTCGAATTCCAAAAAGCCAACCGAGACTTTACCTTAAATCTAGCTCAAAAGGCCAAAGACGCAGGGGTGGAGCATTTTATTTTTATCTCTTCGGTCAAGGTAATGGGCGACCGGCCTGGATATTACAACTTAGCCAGCCCAACCCACCCAAGTGAACCATACGGGGTCAGCAAGTGGGAGGCGGAGCAAGGGTTAGAAGAGATTTTTGGGGAAAACTCCAAAACCCGCGTCACCATTGTGCGCCTGCCTTTGGTTTATGGCCCAGAGGTTAAGGGAAATGTGCTTTCGCTCTTAAGCGCCGCCCGCCAAGGTCTCACCCTGCCCTTGAGGGGCGCATCTGGGGCTCGTTCGATGTTATACGTGGGGAATTTAGTGGACGCCTTGCTTAAGGTTTTACAAAGCGAGGAACCCAAAGGGCTTAAGCGCTACTTCTTAACCGATTGTGATGACCTGACCAGTTCAGAGTTTTACAGCCTGATTTTTCAATGCTTTTTTAAAGGGGATGGGGTTGTTTGGTTCCCAGAGCCGTTGTTTAGAGCGATTGGACATTTCGGGGGATTGGTGCAATTTTTGACCCGAATCCGCATGCCCATTAACCCGGCAGTGGTCTCTCGGCTTTTTGACGAGTTCCGCTTTGACGGCGAAGCCTTTCGCAAAGATTACCATTGGACCCCGCCCTTTTCACCCAAAGAGGGCGTCACGGCCATGGTCCGCTGGTATATGCACCACTCAGACTACGATTTTTAAGGAATTGCCTAGGCGAAATGGCGCTTGTTTAATAGACTTGGCCCATGAAACCCAGAATTTGGCTATTTTTGCCCTTCCTTGCCCTGACTGTTTTGGCCCAGATGCCCACACCAAACCTTGCTCCTTGCCCTTCTAGCCCAAATTGTGTCTCGTCTAAAGAGACAAACCCAGATAAGCAGGTTGCCTCGATTAATCTAAGGCCCGAGCAAGACTGGGCCCAGATTAAAACAGCGGTTAGCGCCCTTGGTGGGGAAATCTTGATGGACCAACCGCCTTACCTCAAGGCGGTCTTTACTAGCACTATATTTCGTTTTAAAGACGACCTCGAACTACTCCAAGTCGGCCAAACCTTAGAGCTGCGTTCTGCCTCAAGGGTGGGATTTTGGGATATGGGAGTTAACCGAAAACGGGTCCAAAAGCTGACCCAAGCCTTGAGAAACTGATGCCCCGATTTTTAGCCACTTGCCCCAAAGGCCTAGGAGAACTCTTAGCCGAAGAATTAATCAGCCTGGGTATCGCTGCCAAAATGAGCCGAGGCGGAGTTTCGTTTGAATCTGACTTAGAAGGGGCCTACCGCGCCTGCCTTTGGTCGAGGTTAGCAGGGCGTATTTTGATGCCCCTATTGGAAGCCCCTGCCCAAGACGGGGAAGGGATGTACAAGGCCTTGTTGGAATTTGATTGGTCCAGCGTGATGGAGCCCACCCAAACCTTTTTGTTTGACGCCGACCTTGGTCAATCGATTGGATTCACTAACAGCCACTTTGCTGCGCTCAAGGCTAAAGACGCGCTGGCCGACTATTTTGTAAAATCCCACGGCAGCAGGCCAAGCGTAGGGCGTGAACGGCCAGACCTCCGTTTTCATCTCTATTTGAATCGAGGGCAGGTTAGCCTTAGTCTCGATCTTTCTGGCGACGCACTGTTTAAGCGCGGGTACCGCGAGGCGGGCGGGGCGGCACCTTTAAAGGAAAACCTCGCGGCGGCGCTTTTATTAAGGGCCCGCTGGCCCGAAGTCTGCGCGCAAGGTGGAGTGCTGATTGACCCTTGTTGCGGATCGGGCACCCTTATTATAGAGGGATTGATGATGGCTATTGGGGCCGCGCCGGGCTTACTTCGGACACATTGGGGGTTTTACGGCTGGAAGGGCCATGATGAGGCTTTGTGGGAACGGTTGATTATCGAAGCTGAAGACATTGAGCAGGCAGGGCGGGAGAAGGATTTTCACTTGGTCGGCTACGACAAGGACCCTAGGATTATAGCGTTAGCTATCGAAAACCTCAACCGCGCTGGACTTTCGGGATTGGCGCACTTTGAACGCCGGGAACTAGCTAACTTCCAATTAACCGCCGAGCAAACCAAGCGCGGCGGCTTGATCCTTTCGAACCCACCTTATGGCGAGCGGCTAGGGGCCGAAGAAGACTTGGGCCCCCTGTACCGGCTTTTAGGGCAGAAGCTTAGGGAGGAAGCTCCTGGCTTTTCTGCGGCTTTGCTCTTGGGCGAGCCGGCCTTGGGTAAAGAATTGGGCATGAAAGCGATTCGGAGCCATGAGTTTTATAACGGTTCCATCGAGTGCAAGTTCTTGCGTTTTGAGATGGTAGCCAAAAACTACCCGGTGGTCCGCACCGGCTCCCATCCCTTGGCAGACCGGGAACCTAGCCCCGAATCAGCCGCCTTTAGCAACCGGGTGCAAAAAAACCAAAAGCGGCTTAAATCTTGGCTCAAAACCGAAAACATCACCTGTTACCGGGCCTACGACAAAGACTTACCTGAATATGCTTTGTCCGTGGACTTTTATGGGGACTCGGTACAGGTTTCTGAATATGAGGCTCCCAAAGAAATTGATGCAGAGAAAGCCCAGGCCCGTTTAGAAGATGCCCTGCTCCGTCTTCATCTGGACCTAGGTGTGCCTAAAAATCAAATCTTCCTAAAGCTCCGAAAACGTCAACGGGGCAAGGAACAATATGAAAAAACCGGTGAAGAAGGCCATTTTTTCGAGGTGATGGAAGGAGGGCTTAAATTCCGGGTGAACCTTGGTCGTTACCTAGATACCGGGCTCTTTTTGGACCACCGGATCACTAGGGCGATGGTGGGCAAGCTAGCCCAGGGCCAGGATTTTTTAAATCTTTTTTGTTATACCGGCACGGCCACGGTATATGCAGCCCAAGGTGGAGCCAAATCTACCTTGTCTGTGGACCTGTCTCAAACCTATCTCGATTGGGCCAAAACCAACCTGGAACGGAACGGATTTTCTGGCGCGAAGCACCGCTTTTTTGATTGTGACGTCACTCCCTGGATGGAGGGCGAAGTGGCCAAGCTCAAAGAGGGTAAAGGGGCCAAAAAATATGGGTTAATCTTTTTAGACCCGCCTACCTTTTCGAACTCCAAGGCCATGCGGGCCTCGTTTGAGGTGCAAGAGGACCATGTTAAATTAATCCAAATGGCCTATAAGATGCTCAAAAAAGGGGGCCACCTGATTTTTTCGACTAACTTTAGAAGCTTTGTCCTTGACCAAGCCGCCCTAGAGCCCATGCCCATCGAAGAGATCAGCGGGAAAACCTTGCCTCCTGATTTTGAGCGTAATCCAAAGATTCACAAAGCGTTTTTGATTGGCCCCAAGGCTTGAGGTCGCCCAGTTAAAGGCCCCTTTAGACTTGCCGCTTTGTGTCTTTAACGCTAAAAGAAGGGTTTATAGACTTGACCTCAAACCTTTACCCTAACGCCTGATGACCCTGTACCAGACCCCTATCCACCAATTGCACCAGATGCGCCTCAAGGGCGAGGTCTCTACCCAAGAGATTCTTGATTCTGTACAGGCTCGTTTAACCGCGACTGAGCCCGCGCTTAAAAGTTTCTTAGAGTTAACCCCTGAACGGGCCCAAGTAAAGGCTTTAGAGGCCGACCAAGCTATCGCCAAAGGGGAAAAGGTGGGGCCTTTAATGGGTATGCCTTTAGCGATTAAAGATATCTTTAATATCAAGGGAACCCACACGACCTGTGGTAGCAAGTATTTGGAAAATTATATCTCTCCCTATGATGCCACGGCGACTTTGGCTTTGGACAAAGCGGGTTACGGGTTATTAGGAAAAACCAACATGGACGAGTTCGCTATGGGCTCCTCTACGGAACGCTCGGCCTTTGGTGCTACCCGAAACCCCTGGAACCTCGCGCATGTACCTGGCGGCAGTTCGGGCGGTTCTGCTAGCGCCGTTGCAGCCGGGCAAGCCCTGGCGGCGCTGGGTACAGATACCGGCGGCAGTATTCGCCAACCAGCCAGCTTTTGTGGGATTGTCGGGCTCAAGCCCACCTATGGGCGGGTCAGTCGCTGGGGAATGGTGGCCTATGCGTCGAGCCTGGATCAGGGCGGACCCCTGACCAAAGACGTGACCGATGCGGCCTTGATCTTGGGGCAGATTGCAGGTGCCGATCCTAAAGACGCCACCTCTGCCGACCGGCCAGTCCCTGATTTTATGGCCCACTTGGAAACGGGGCTTAAGGGCAAACGGATTGGGGTGATTCGGGAACTTGATTTAAATCAATGTAATAAGGAAGTGGCCCAATGTTTTGAGGCCAATCTCGCCCTTTTGCGCGAAGAAGGGGCCGAGATTGTTGAACTCTCTATTGCCAACATCCCTCACGCCATCGCTACCTATTACGTTATTGCACCTTGCGAGGCATCGAGTAATCTGGGGCGTTATGATGGGATTCGTTATGGACTACGCGCCGAGAATACCCATAACCTACAAGAGGTTTATGAGGAATCACGCGAGCAGGGTTTTGGTCCTGAGGTAAAGCTGCGGATTCTTTTGGGCACCTTCGCTTTATCTGCGGGCTATTATGACGCCTATTATCTAAAAGCCCAGCAGGTGCAAAACCGCATTCGCGCCCAATATCAGGCTGCCTTTGCGCAGGTGGACGCGATTGCCAGCCCGGTCAGCCCTACGACGGCCTTTAAACTAGGCGAGAAAATGGATGACCCCTTGCAAATGTACCTAAGCGACGCCTTTACCATCCCCGCCAACTTGGCCGGAATCCCCGGGATCTCGGTCCCTGCCGGGTTCGGTGCGAACAATTTGCCCATTGGCCTACAACTTTTAGGCAAACACTTTGACGAGGCCCGGCTGTTGGGTATCGCTCGGGGGTTTGAGCGGGCCTTGAATTTATCTTTACCCAACTTAGCTATTTAAAATGCAAACCAAACTGGATCAACTGCAAGCAGAGTTTTTGGCCCAATTGGCCGAAGCCCAAGCGCTTTTAAACGAGGCCGCCGATCAGGCAGGCAAACAGGCCGAAGAACTGCGGATTGCGTTTTTAGGAAAAAAGGGACGTTTTGCCGAATTGATGGTGGGCCTGAAAGATTTAGGCAACGAAGAAAAAGCACAGGTTGGCAAAGGGGTCAACCAACTCAAAGAGTTGGTCACTAATTCCATAAGCGACCTGTCTCAAAAAGCGCAAACCGCCATCGCTGATTTGGCCGTGCGTTCGCAGTGGATCGATATTAGCCTAAACCCTTACCAAGAAGAACCGGGCAGTCTGCATCCAGTGAGCTTGATGCACCTTAAACTCGAAGAGATATTCGAGGCCATGGGTTTTACAATTTATGACGGCCCTCAAGTAGAGACGGACCACTATAACTTTGAGGCCCTGAACTTCGATCCCCACCACCCAGCCCGCGATATGCACGACACCTTTTTCTTTAAAGGTGGAAGGCTGCTCCGCACCCAGACCTCGACCATTCAGATTCGGGCGATGGAAAAGCTCAAGCCGCCCTTTCGGATTATTGGTTCAGGCAAGGTCTTCCGCTGCGAGCGGGTTGACGCCAGCCATGACGCCTGTTTCCACCAACTTGAAGGCATGATGGTCGATAAAGACATCTCGGTGGCCAACCTGAAACATTTTATGCAGGTGATGCTTTCGGGCATTTTTGAATCGGAAGTAAAGGTTCGGTTGCGCCCTGGTTATTTCCCATTTGTCGAGCCCGGCTTCGAACTAGAGATGGCGTGTCTGATCTGCGGTGGCGAGGGCTGCGCAGTGTGCAAAAGGGTGGGTTGGATCGAGCTATTAGGCTGCGGCATGGTGCACCCCAATGTCCTCCGGGCTGGCGGGATTGATCCCGAAGAATATTCGGGCTTCGCCTTTGGCATGGGTACGGACCGCCTAGCCATGATGAAATACGGCATCTCCGACATTAGGCCGCTCCATTCGGGAGACCTTAACTTCTCCCGCCTATTCTCGGCGGCGACTCATTACCGGTTGGGCTGAGATGAAGATATCTAAAAATTGGCTGTGTGATTATATCGACCTGCCCAAAGACCTTGATTTGGCTCGCTTCTGCGAAGTTGTTACCCTGTCTGTTTGCGAGGTGGAAGGGGTTGAGGAGACTGGGGCCCATTTAAGCCAAGTGCTAGCCGCATTGGTTACGGCTATAAAGCCCCATCCTAGCGCCGACAAGCTAAGGCTGGTAACCATTGAGACAGGCAAAGGGACTTTGGAGTTGGTCTGCGGTGCGCACAACTTTGAAGTCGGGGCCATGGTGGTATTCGCTGGATTAGGCACGGTTTTGCCCGGCGGATTTGAGATTAAACCGGCCCAGATTCGCGGCGTCGAGTCTATGGGGATGCTCTGCGCAGAAGACGAATTGGGATTCTCTAGCGACCATGAAGGCTTGATGTTGCTGCCCATAGGGACCAAACCTGGGACTCGTTTAAGTGAGCTTTACCCAGACCAACAAGATTGGGTGTTAGAGATTGATAACAAGTCGGTCACCCACCGGCCCGACCTTTGGGGACATTATGGTTATGCCCGCGAGTTGGGAGCGATTTTTAAATTGCCGGTTAAGCCCTATCCAGGCGCTGATTGGGCCAAGGGCCTTAAGGGCGACTGCCCGATCAAGGTAAACTTGGCGGTGCCTGAACTCGTGCACCGTTATTCTGGGGTCTTTTTAGAAGGGGTCCAGGTGGTCCCTAGCTCTGAAAAAATCAAGCACCGCTTACACCGGGTGGGGCTTCGGCCTATTAACAATCTGGTGGATGTAACGAACTATGTGATGCTGGACCTGGGCCAACCGATGCACGCCTTCGACGGGTCCCAGATTGCAGGCAACCAACTTACCATCCGCCGAGGTAAGGCTGGGGAGCAACTTACTACCCTCTACCAAAAGACCGTTACCTTTAGCGAAAATGACTTAACCATCGCCGATGATAAGGGACCTAGTGTGATTGCCGGGGTAGTCGGGGGCCTGAATTCAGGGGTAAAAGAGGGGGCTAACTGCTGCTTTTTAGAAGCCGCCTGTTGGGAGGCGGTGACCATCCGCCAATCTGCCGCTCGCTTGGGCCACAGGACCGACGCGGCCCAACGATTTGAAAAAGCCTTGGCTCCTGAACATACGGAACTGGCACTAGCCAGGGCGGTGGATCTGCTAAAAGAAACCTGTCCTCAATTAGCCATTAAAGGCGGATTCTCGGATCATTGGGGGCTTAAGGTTGCGCCTGTGACCATTCTCACCAGTTATGCTTTTATCACAAAACGCCTAGGCCAAACCCTGACGAATCAAGAGATCGACGATTCTTTGGCCCGTTTGGGTTTTGCCCTCCAAATTAAAGGCAACCAGATTGAGGTCGAGGTGCCCACTTGGCGGCGCACTAAAGATGTATCCATCCCTGAAGACTTGGTCGAAGAGGTGGGCCGTATCTATGGGCTCAACCAGATTGCCCCTAAGCCCCCACTGTTTCCGATTGTCAGGCCTCAGTTTAATCAGCAGCGGCACTTCGAGAACCGCGCTAAGCGTGTGTTAGCGGGATTGGGTTTTCATGAGATTTACAGCTACCCCCTAACCGATGAAAAAACCGAGGCCCCCTTTGGGCTTTTTCAAGACCCAAGGTTGGTTCTGCTGAATCCAGTCGCCGAGACCCAAGACCGCATGCGCACCAGTTTGTTGCCCCATATGGTAGAGCGGGTTCGGCAGAATCAGAAGATCGCCCAAGGGTTTAAGCTGTTTGAATTAGGGATTAGTTATCACTATCAAAACGACGAGCCCCAAGAGACCCCCTGGCTCTTACTGTGCCGCTCTGCCCCCGCTGGGCATTTGGGCGAGGGTTTTTACCGGTTAAAGGCCGATCTGGTGTCCTTATTAAACCATTGGCAGGTGCCTTCGGTCTATTTTGAGCCCGCAATGGAGCCCGCGCCTTATCAACACCCTAAACTTTCGGCGGAGCTTTATTCAGGTGCCCTTCATTTGGGTCGCCTCTTTAGTCTGCGGCCCTCCAGCGCCAAAGAGTTAGGTTTGAAGGGGGAGGTCTATTTTACTGAACTCAGTATCAAGGCGGCCCTAGAAGCGGCGTCAGGTCAGGATTATAAATACGCAGAACCTTGGAAATTCCCGGCTGTATTTTTGGACCTTTCCTTGGTGGTCCCTAAGGAGTTATACTTTGCCGAATTGCAAAAAGAGGTGGAACAATTTGACCCCTTGGTTCGGTCAGTACGGTTTTTTGATGTGTTTGAGTCAGAAGCTTTGGGGGATAATAAGAGTCTGTCCATTACGGTCGAGTTCCGCGCTCCTAACCGAACCTTGAGTGCAGACGAAACCAAAGATTTGCAGGACCGCTTGATCAATAGACTGGCTTTGGCCGGTTTTTCGTTGAGGTAGGATGGAGCAGGATAACAAAGAGATATACACGGTTACCATCGTTAAAAACTATGGGCGCCCCTTTTCCTTTACCATCGGCAAGCGCCGGTTGGCCGGGTTGAGCCTGTTGCTATTGATTGCCGCCGGGCTCTTCCTTTATGCCTCTTTCGATTATTTGGTGTTGCGGGCGCAAAACAAAAGGGTAGGACGCCAACTCGAACTGGCTAGCGAACGCTTAAGCGAACTCAACAAACAGATTTCGGCGATTGATTCGAAATATTTTGCCCAGGCAGAAAACAACGGCAAAACCTTGCTCAAAGACCGATTGCTGAACCAAGCGGACCTTTCAACGGAAAACCTTTGGGCTGAAGGCCAGACCCCTGACCTGGAGATGGCCGAGGGGGTTGCGGTTGAGGTGGGAGACTTCAAAGCGGCGGTGCAGTCGGACAAACTTAAACTTGAGGTCAAGTTAATCAATCAAAGCACCCCCGATCAGTCTTTAGGTGGCTATCTTTCGGTGACTTTGGTTAATGAAGACAAAGACCCGGTTGTTTACAAAACCGTGACGGGCGGGCCTCTAGGTGACAAAGGTTTCCCCGCTAGTTTTAAGTCGGGTGTCGATTTTTTTATTAAGACCAAGGGCAGCTCGCGGGCGGTTAAGCTCTCGCTTGCCCTGGGTGGGGCAGACGAGTATTATACCCATGCGATGGTGTTTGTTTACAGCTTTAAAGGCAGTCTATTGACCCGTTCGACCCACCGGCTCAACAAAGGTATTTTCACGGAAAAATATGATCAAGCGAGTCCTTAAAAAGCCCAAGGAAGAAGGCGGCGAAAATAGCGAAGCGCTGATCTCTGGCCTTTTGGGGACGGGCAGCCGCTTTGAGGGGAGGATTAGCTTCTCTGGCGCTTTGCGTATTGATGGGGTGGTCCATGGCGAGATTTTATGCAAATCAGGCTGGCCCTCGAAAGTGATTATTACTGAAAACGCCGAGGTCGAAGCCAATATTGTGGCCGATGAGGTAATTGTCTCTGGGAGCTTATGTGGCAACATTAAAGCCATTGACCGACTCGAATTGCGCGCCCCTGGCCGGATTGAAGGTTTGGTGTATTCGAGTGATTTTTCGATTGAAGACGGGGCCTTGTTCCAGGGCGAATGTATTATGATTCGAAATCTCGCCGATGACGAAAAGGAGGCCTTTAAGTTAGAAGGATTTTACGAAATCCATCGGCAAAGTTCAATTTACGAAGACCTTCGCAAAGATTAAAGGCCCAGACCTAAGAAGATGTGGGTTGGCCTTGGCTTTAGGCAAGCAATTTGCTTTGATTATCGCGAACTGATGGAAAAAACCAGAGGCTTAGCCCTCTACAGTGGGTTCCTATGCGGGTCTTGCGAGCGTTATTATTCTGCCTATCCTTCATGCTGGTCGCTTTTTCGGCGATGGGGCAGGTTAACTACCTAGACCACATCACCAACAAGCCGGTCGGTGAAACCGAGACCCTCCTTACCCTAGAAACCTACGATCCGCCCAACTATGAGGTTGTCGCAAACCTCACAAGTCAGGTGATGATCATTAAGTTCCGCAATATCAAGCTCGGTGAAATCAGTGACCTAATCGTTTTTAGAGACCCCTTGCTATCGGGTATCCAGATTCAAAAGGTGGATAAGGAAGAATTTTGGGTCAAGATTCGGGCGAAACGCAACGACCTCAAATATGAGATTTTGCCCCAAAAACGGGGTAGCAATCTGATCCGTATTAAATTTACCAAACCTGTTCAGGATAAAGAGGTTTACGATGGGGTCGAGTTGACCGATATGCTCCGAGAATTGGCTAAGGGTAAAGAAAAGCTGATCCTCTCCTTCGATAAACCTGTTCAGTACGACGTTATCCGCGATAATACTACGGCTGGCGCCAAGCTCAAAGTGCGGATGATTGGCACTAGGATGGTCGATGGCCTGATTATCCCAGGAGCAGGGACTGATATGCTCGAAGGGATTCAATTGGAATCCCGCGGCAAATACCTTTTGATGGTGATCTCGCCTAAAAAATACGTCCTCAAATTAGGCAAGCAAACCTTGAAAAACCCTCACCGGGTGATTCTGGAACTCACTGAAGATCTTGCAAGACCAGTAGCTGAAGAAAAGTTGGTTTCCTCTAAAGAACAGGTGGAAACCGACAAAATGACCGACGAGGAAAAAAAGAAAGCGGTTTTTGTAAGTGGCAAGCTTGAAGAGGCAGAACACCAGTTCCGAATTGGTCGGTTTAAAACCGCCGGGCTTTTGTTTAAAAACGTTTATAACTTTGACCCCAAGTCCGAGATTGGTGTCCGCGCCGCCTTCCGCAGTGCTGATAGTTATTATCAAGCAGAGATTGGTCGCGGTGATGATGCAGACGAGGATTTTGTGGTGCAAGAATATCGCACTGCCATTAACGCCGCATTGGTGGCTGATCTGGGTTATGAGGACGTTCCTCGAGCCTATTACAATATGGGCCGCGCCTATTTAAACAAAAAATATTACGCCGACGCCTTTAACCAATTTGAGATCATCCTCAATTTCTACGCAGATTCTCCCTATTCGGCAGACAGCCAGTTTAAAGAGGGGTTGATCCATCTAAACATGTTCCGTTACCAAAAGGCGGTGGATACCCTTAACAAGTTTATCAAAGAAAATTCTACCGCCCCCCAGGTATCTATCGCTTTATACAAAATTGGCGAATCTCAGTTTCAACTAAAAAAGTATAAAGAAGCCAAAGCCAGTTTTGACCGGGCTTGGACCATGAACGGCAACTATATGAAACAAGATGCCGAATTGATGTTCCACATGGGCGAGGCCTATTTCGAAAACCAAGACTACCACACCGCCCGCGCCATTTATGAGCAACTAATCGACCTCTATCCGAAAGAAACCTTTTCTAACTTGGTGGCGATTCGTATTGGCGACTTTTTAAGGGCTGAAGACAAGGTAGATGACGCGATTGCTGCCTACGAAAAGGCGATTGTAAAATACACCAAAGAATTACTTTTAATTGGCAAGCTTAGAATCGCAAACCTCAAGGCAGAGATGCCTGAACCGGGGCCTTATAAAGAGGCGATGCAGAACTACGACTTTATTATTAACGAGCATCCTTTATCGGATCAGGTTGAAGAGGCGATGTTGCGCCGAGGCTTGACCTTGGCGTTGTTCCATCACTATCCCGAGGCAGTGGTTAAATTAGAGGAGTTTTGCAAAAAATACCCAGATTCGATTTTCGTAAAACACCGAATCATTCACGACCGTATCTTAGACAGCATCGAAGATTACATAACCGATTATTATCAGCAGGATAAATATCTGGATGCCCTAGGAGTTTTTGAACAATATGAGCGGAAATATTACCTAAGGCCTACCGAATCCGCTTGCTATTCAAAAGACGGCAAGACCGATGAATACCAAATTCGGGTAGATCCCATCCTAGACCGGGCTCCATTGTTTTTGATTGCTGATAGCTATTACCGGCTCAACTTAGCTGATAAGGCTTTGGGGGTCATGGACCTGATCTTAAAAGATGAAAAAGATCCGCTAAGCTCGTTGGTCACCTTTAACAAAGGTCGGATTTTAGAGTCCTTAGAACAACCTGACGACGCCCAAAAGGTTTACGCCGAATTTATTACAAAATACCCCACCCATTCCTTTGCCCCTATGGTCAAAAAGGCTTTGGGTGACGCTTATTATAAGGTACACAAGTTTGACCGAGTGGACCGGGCCATAAGGATTTATAACCAAACCATTCGCGATTACCAGGACTCGGAAGACCCATTAGAACGAGAAATTATTCCTGAATGTTGGTTCGCTTTGGGTAATGTGTATCAGGCGATAGGCCAGTATGATAACGCCATTGCTAGTTTTAAAAAGGGTCTAGCCACCTATGAACATCCCTTGCAAGACCAGGATGTGCAGGACTATGTAATCGACACCTTTTATATCTTGGGCAACCTCTATTACGAGTTAAACCAGATGCCTGAAGCCATGGAGGTTTACGAAAAGGCGATTAAAATTTGGCCTAATTCGGAAAAAACCCCTTGGGCAAAATATCAAAAAGGGCAGATTTACGTGAGGTACAACCAGAAGGACAAGGCTTTACAGATCTTTGAAGAACTCGAATCCATGGCCAAAGATTATCCCGATGCGTTGTGGGGGCCTTTGGCGATGGAGTCTCGCAAAGCGATGATTAACGATTTAAAGTTTGATAAATACCTAACCCGAACTCCCGATGCATCGGGCAAGTTGCCTTAAGAGCCCTTGCCTCGCCCTTTGCTACCTAGAAACCACTTGAATCTTAGGCCCAGCCCCTTGGATTTTAACCATTTCAATCTCAAAAATCAGGGTTTGATCGGCCAAGGGATGATTGCCATCTAGGGTAATTGATTCCTGGTCCAGATCTACAACCCGCACTGCAAAGGGACCCTGGGGGGTGCTTAGGTTAAAGACCATCCCTAATTCGGGGGTCGCGCCAGGGGGCAGCTGCCCGCGCTCGACCTTGCCCACTAGTTGCGGGTTTTTGAGCCCGTATGCTTCTTCAGGAGCAATGGTCAGGGTCTTTTTTTCGCCCACCGCCATTCCTAATATTCCGTTATCAAAGCCAGCGATTACCATCTGTTCACCTAGCACAAACTCTAAAGGCTCTTGGCCAGCACTGCTGTCGAACTCGACTCCATCGCTTAGTGTCCCGCGGTAGTGTACAAAAACGGTATCCCCCTTCGCTGCCCTTGCCATCTTGCTCCTTTAAAGATTAGTTTTGCCCAATTCTGCATAGGTTAAAACGCGGAAAAAAGCGGTTTTATCACACTAATCTTATTTCGAGGTTTTGTAAACGAGACTAAGGAGTTTTCGAGGGAATGGGGCAGAGTTTAAACTGGACCTGTTTTAAATCTTCCTTAAATTCCAACCCGTTTTCCTCTTGGGCCGAATTGTCAGAATCGTAGTGCCAGTTTACTAAAATGAGGTGACCTTGCTGCGCTGCGGACTCAAGGCGGTCAAAAAATCCCAGTAATAATTTATAACTTGAAGAGTTAAAATAGGTTAATTCGAGATCGACCCTTACCGCTTGGCTAGTGGGTAATTGGGCTAAATAGGACTCTAGCCAATCCATCGCCGGGCCGTAAAATGTAGCTGTGTCTTCTGGGTAGGATTCCCCCTTGATTACAAGTTGGTGCCCAATTGGGTCAAAGTCTATGCGCGGGTAACAGGTCCCCCTTTCCACAACAAAACGCTCCATTCCCCCTCCGGAATTTTTATTGAATAAACGTGTTAATACTAAAAAAACTTAATTCTTGATCCAGTGGTACAAACTCGATTTCAGGTGGTTTGGCCGCTAGCCGAACAATCTCAATCAGCCCTAAACCTGAACCTTGATCTTTAGAAATAGGTTTTTTACTTTCTTTTTTAAAATGGGTCTTTAACTCCTCTGGGCTAAGTGCCATTAGCTCGGCCAGATGGATCTTTAGGGCCGATGCCTTATGGGTTGAAACCAAGTTTCCACAAGCTACAAAAAAGCCTTGCTCATGGCGACCAATCCAAAGGGTGCCGAGTGGGTCTTCATCAGGGGTGGTTTTGGCGGAATAACGAATCACGTTTTGGACGGTTTCCACCACGATTGAATAAACCTTCATAATTTGGCCGCTACTAGCCTTCTCCTCGGCCATTTGCCTTCTTAAAATCGCTCCGATTCGGACTAGCTGCTCTTGGTTTAAAGGACCACTAAATCCAAAAAAGGCGCCTTTTTTGGTAAATCGTTTTTTGACTTCCAACAGTTTTAATGGCATTTTGTACCTCGTTTCACTAATCCCTTTTAAGTGGGTAAACATGTTTGGCCAAAGGAACAAGACTTGTTAGCCTTAGGTCATGGAGTCCAAGATGAACTATACCTTTTATCAAGTTAAAAGCCGAAAAAACGAACAGGTCATCGCGGGTCTCTCTCAAGTAAGTCTTGCGTGCGATTCAAGCCCAGACCTATTTGTCTTTTTATGGATGGATGACCAGCAAAACCTCAAACATTTCCAATTTCTATTTTTTGAAAGGCTCCTTGAATGGCGTGAAGAGCAAGGTTTTTGTCTGATGGTAACCAACCGTTTTGAGCAGCACCCAGACGGGGTTGGGTATCACAAGGGCTCTAGGAGTTTAGAACACACCCAAGACCCAGAAACCTTGGCCAAGGCTCAATCTATGTTAAAGGAGGCCAATCTCCCCGCCCCTTATGGGCCTCTAATCAAAGCCCTATTATCGCCCTAAAGCGCTAAAAAATGCTCGGCTTTTGTGATCAAACTTGAAACCTGAGTTTCATTTAAACCCAAAGCTTGGGCCGCTTCAACGGCCACCTCCAGCCCGTGGGGTTCTAGGCGGTCATCAGAAATAGTCATCTCGACCAAATAAAGCACCATTCGCTCCACCAAAATGGGTTCGAAATGGACCTGGCCTAAGGAGGCTAAAGATTGATTTTGCGGGTCACTTTTTAGCTGGGCTAAATACTTTTCGTCTTCAGTCAACAGATGATAAACGTGGCTTAAATAGTCTAGTTCCCGATTTTCAACGCGACCATCTGCCCAAACTAATTTGACCACTGCCGTAGCCAGCCAGCGCCGCTCGGGCAAATCAAGCTTGGGTAACAAGGTTAAAAAATACTCAATCCGAATCATTTGAATGGTGGTTTTAAGCAAACTGCGGGCGGTGCCCGAATCTAAACCTAGGAGATGGGTCAGGCGGATCAAATACCCGATTTCATGGGGGTGCATCTCCAAGTCTGCGGCACAGATGTCCAAAATTACTTTATAAATTTTAAGGGCTAATCGGGGGTCTGTTTTGATTGGCGGTAGATCAGGGGGACGATTGGACGCAACGATGGCGAGCACCTCTTTTTGAAGGGCAGGCAGGTCTTGAATGAGATGTAGCAAAGCATCAAGGTGGGGTTGCTCCCCTTCGGTCACGTGCCCATCGGCGACAAACGCCCCCGCGACTGCCTTGGCGACCCAGGCCTTTTCCGCTTGATCTAAGCGGGCCAAATCTAGTTGGTCCACATGTAGCCAAATTGGTTCCATCGTCTTTCGCCCCTAAATCAAGGTGTTTAGCACAGTTTTGCCCTAATTTATTGGCGATGTCCAGTATTCGGTTTTTGAAAAAAGTCCAAAAAATTTGTCAAAACCTTTTGGTGTAGGTTATGCTTTGTAAAGACAGGTGCCAAGGGGGCGCGGCCTACTTATAAATCCTTTCGTATCGAAAAAAGATGATCGCAAATAACCTGTTGTCTAATCTCACTATTGGCAAAAAATTAGGACTGGGTTTTGCCTTCGCCGTGGTGATGATGGCTTTGGTTGCTGGATTTGGCCTTTTTCAGGCTAGATATATTGATAACAGCTTGCGAAATGAGCTGCTGCCACAGGTTATGCACCAATCAAAGGTGGTGACGATAAAGGGGGAGTTAGCAGAGGCGCAATTACACTTGTATGGGTACAAGGAATCGACAGACCCTGAAGTACTGGCTCAAGGAGTGGCCCTACTCAAGCTGGCCCAAGACCAAGTCAAAGAGATTATCGAGCAAACTGACGAAAAAGAGGTCAAAGAAAACTATTCACAAATTCTGACTCTCTTGTCTGCTATGTCTGACGACCTGCAAACCGCAGGGCAATTCTACGAGAAATTGGGACTTAACGAAAACCTAGGGGCAAAAGGCCGGGTTCGCCAAGCGGCGCACCGGATGGAAGCCGCTTTCCAAAAGGAAGAGGCTTCTTTGCAGGTGTTACACCTGATGTTAAGAAGGGAAGAAAAGGATTTTTTACTAAGAGGCGGCGAACAGTATTTGAGCAAATTTAACACCACTGCCGACCGCTTGGCCCCGAAACTCAAGCCCGAATCGGCAGCCATTTTAAAGGCCTACAAGGAGGCTTTTGCAGAGCTATTTATTTTGAAAAATCAGGCCGAAGAAATGAGCCAAAACGTCGATTCGGCGGTTCTAATGGGTGAGGCCTTGATCGAAAATCTTGTGCAGCAAGAAGCCGCCGAGACCAAAGAGGTAAATGAATTGATTAACGTCCAGCTCCAAAGGGCAAATATATTGTTGTGGCTGATCGCTGGGTTGGGGCTGGTGGGAACGATGGTGTTTGCGGTTTGGTTTGTGCGGTACTTAGCGGGGATTCTACAAGAATTAATCCATGGCATGGATACCTCAGCCAGCCAGGTGGCGGCTGCATCCAACGAGATTGCCCAGTCGAGTCAAAAGCTGTCTGAAGGCGCCACTGAACAGGCGGCAAGCCTAGAGGAAACTTCGGCGGCGATTGAACAAATGAGCGCTCAAACCAGCGATAATGCAGAAAGTTCTAAACGCACGGCCAAAGAAATGGAAGCAATCATGGTTTTGGTGCAAGAAGGGGCTAAAAATGCAAAAAATGCCAGCGCAATAGCCAATCAAGCTAAAGCCTCTGCCCAAGGTGGGGTGGATACTATGAACCGGATCAATCAGGCCATGGGCAATATCGCCGAATCCGCCTCGAAGATCACGGATATTATTGAGCTTATTAACGAGATCACCCACCAGACTAAGATGCTGGCTACCAACGCCGCCATCGAGGCCGCCAGGGCTGGCGAGCAGGGCAAAGGGTTTGCGGTGGTTGCTAACGAGGTTTCTAAGCTTGCCGAGTCCTCCAAGGCGGCTGCCAAGGAAATCGCTACCTTGATCAAAGAAAGCGCCAAACGGGCCGAGGGCGGATACGCACTGGCTATGCAAGGACAGCAAAATCTAAACGAAATTCTAGAGCGATCTTCAGAGGTGGAAACCTTGATGAAACAAATCGCTCAAAGCGCCGACCAGCAAGCCAAACGGATTGAAGCCAGCGGGAAAGAGGTCAATCAAATTACCACCGCTACCGGCGAGCAAGCCAATGGGATTAAAGAGGTTAGTCTATCTGTGGTCGAGATGGATCAGGTGACCCAAGCCAACGCTGCTAACGCCGAAGAGACCGCGGCGGCGGCGGAAGAACTTTCAGCCCAGGCGCAGATGTTACACGATTTGGTTGCCGATCTGGCTAGGCAAGCGGGTACGAAGATTGGCGCCAGTACCGCTCGCCGAGACCAGTCAACAAATCGGGAGTCCCATTTTTCGAGTAAAAATCGGGGCCAGAAAACCAAAAACCATTCCAAACCAGAACCCTTGGAATTGCGCCCTGAAGACCTTACCCGAGTCGAATCGACCGAACGCCGAAGTTCGGTTAAGCGAATCAAACCTAGTGAAGCCATCCCTATGAGCGAAGACTTCTCTGAATTTTGATATTCACCGCAAACTGGGGAGCCTTTTTAAAGGTATTGCGCACAAGGAGTTATTTAGAAGCCTTGATAAGGGCTTAAATTATTTGTTTTAAAGTATTCCCTTTAGAATCAACGATCATGGCCTCCTCGTCGCCATCTGGATAAGTAATAGTTACGTATTCGGCGTTCGGATATTTGGGGTCTGCGCAGGGGGATATTACCACCCTAATTCCATTTTCCAATTCGTAAATCTCCCCTTCGATACTGTTTTTAATTTTAGTGTCATAGCTAGCAGCGATGGTTTCGACTACCTTGAGGATACCCACAGGCGCTCCGATTTAGGAATTGTTATTCAATTTTGTATATTTTGGGCAAAAAAAAACCCAGCCTAAGCCGGGTCTTTTTTTGGAAAAAAAGGACCAGATTAGGCTTCTTTTTTTTCTTCTTCTTTGTTTTTTTCCTCAATCGCTTTAGCTTTTGCGGTGTCGATTTCGTCTTTGAAATTACGAATTCCCTTGCCCAGGCCTGCACCGATGCCTGCCAAACGGCCAGCGCCGAAAAGCACTACAACAATACAAAGAATGATGGAAAGTTCACCTACGCCTAGTCCGCCGATCATGGAACACCTCAAGCTAAAGGGTTGTGTTTGTCCTTTAAGCCTATACTAGCCCTAAGCAAAGCACCAGTAAAAAAGCCCATTACCCTAAAATATGAACCAGATAGGGCTAATGTAAAAAGGATCATAATAACTTTCGTAGATCACATGACGAGTTTGGTCAGAGTAATCATTGGGCATTTCGTGGTCGTCGTCGTGGTATTGGTCTTCTCGCTGGTGGAGTTCGGCGTTGAGCTTGGCCCCTTGAGCGATAATGTCCTCGATCACCATCTCGCCAGTGACCATCTGTCCATCGTCTCCACGATATCCTAGTTCCTCAATGCCCAGCGCTTTGTTTACAATATCCTCAATCTCACGCCAAATCAGCCCACTTAAAAGGTCAAACTGCCAGCCTGAACGGGTGGTGTCAAAACGACCTTCTTTTAAAAAACTCAAAAACACAAAATCTGCCGGGTTGATCCCTTTAAACCAAGCAACCGCGATCCTGAGGTCTAAGAAACGCTCTTCTGCGAGGTAGTCTTCCCATTCGTCGTCGTCGAGTTCGAATATTTTTTCAAAAGCGAACTCCCCAGATTGGGTATCCACGGCGCAGTATAGGTCGAAGTGGGAAAGATATTCTTGGTACCGTTTTTTAAGATTGGCGTCTTTCTCGGCACCTTTGACGGTCACCTGATAGAAGTTTTTGCTGTCAACCTCTACATAACCTTTGCTCATCATATAAACCAGCAAAGGTTCTAAATCGCGGTCGTCGCGCTCCAAAACAACACTTAAGCGCGGTTCGTTGGATATGAGCTGATCGAGTAATACTCCAGATGCATATTCCTTGCGTTGTTCGTCGTTAAGCGTAAACATGGCACTACCCATATATCAACCTCATGTGGTTCGGTTTGGCACCCAGCGGGCTCCAGTTTTGCCAAAAAACTCTTTTTTAAAGATCGGCACCTGCTCCTTGAGCCGATCTACAACATACTGGCAGGCCTCAAAGGCAGCCTGCCGATGGGCGGAGGAAACAGCGATAGCCAAACTAGCCTCGCCGACTCCGACCCTCCCCAAACGGTGATAAATAGCAATTTCTATCACACCAAATCGGTCTTTGGTCTCTTTAACCAAGCGTTTCATTTCTTTAAGAGCCATGGGGACGTAGGCCTCATAAAATAGGGTTTCTACAGGCTCCCCTAGATTATAGTTACGCGTAACCCCTACAAAGCTAGCGACCGCTCCGGCGTCGGGGCGGATTACCTTTTTTTGCAATTCCTCTATACTTAAAGGCATCTCCGTTAAAACCAGCATCAGCCACCCCCGACCGGTGGGATCAGGGCTAGTTCCACCCCCTCACTCAAAACCGCGTCAAGCTCGGCATATTCTAGGTCTATTGCCGCCCGCAGGCTACTGCGCAAAGGGCTGGCCGCAGGATGCTCCTTCAATAATTGGTCTAAGGCATCTTGGACCCTGGCCCCCGGTTTAAGCTCTAATCCTAAAACCTCTTTACCAACTAACTCTTTGAGCCCGGCAAACAGGAGCAACCTAACCTGCATGTGCCCCCATTTGGGTTTCGATCCGGTCAAAAAGATTCAGGCTATTTTGATAACAAATCTCTGAAAGTTCTAATTCCGCTAGCCCAAGGTGCTTGGCGATATACCGCCCCACCTGGGCCACGTGCCCTGGCAGATTGGGCCTGCCTCGATGGGGCACCGGGCTTAGATAAGGAGCGTCAGTTTCTAAAAGCAAACGCTCCAGGGGCACTATATCCAAGACCTCTCTTACTTGGTCCGACTTGGGGAAGGTGGCGATCCCATTAAACCCAATATAAAACCCCATGGCCAAGATCTGCTCCGCCATTTGTAGCGAGCCCGTAAAACTATGAAAAACCCCGCGTAACCTTTGTGAATCCACCTCCGCCAAACAGGCCAAGGTGTCGGCCTCGGCTTCGCGAGAGTGAATCACCAGCGGTAAGTTTAATTTTATAGCCAAGCCCATTTGGTCCAAAAAAGCTTGGCGCTGGGCCTTTTTGGGTGAAAATTCATAGTGATAATCAAGCCCACACTCGCCTAGGGCGACTAATTTAGAGTTCTGGTTAAACGCTTCTTCCATCCAGCCCAACTCGGCTTGGTCCCAGTCCTTGGCTTGATGCGGATGGGTGCCAAGGGCGCCGTAAACCATCTCAAATTCTTCGGTAAACTGCGTAACCAAACGGTTAGAGGCCGCGTCGGTACCAATGGTCAGTGCGAGGGCCAAGCCTTCGTTTTGTCCCTTTTCCAAACCCAAGCGAGGATCTTCTTTTAACATCTCCAAATGGCAGTGGGTATCAATCCAGCGAGGTGTTTGGGTCATGGGCTCTTTTTTTTTAATTTAAGGCTATTATACGGCATCCCCTTTTGGGGGGCAAGGGCAAAGGGGGGTAAGCAGGGCTAGTCAAAAACGTAAGCCTAGGTTAAAGTAAGCCCGCAAAAGGAGGATAAATGGCCACAAAATTTGAAGAAAATCTGAAACAACTCGAAGAGATCGTCGAGACCTTAGAAGAGGGCGAGATCGATCTCGATCAAGCACTCAAGTCCTTTGAAGCCGGGGTTAAATTAAGCCGCGCCTGCCACAAGGAGTTGGCGGTTGCCGAAAAAAAGGTAGAGCTATTGCTTAAAGATCAAGACGGCGAACTTACTAAGGTGCCTTTTGAGGGGTGAAAGGGCCTTTTTAATTTGCCTGCCCTTATTGTTGGGGGGCTGTTACTTGGGCGATCAAGCCCGAGGCCAATTACACATGCGGCTCAACCAGACCCCACTGGTCGAAGCGGCGGCCAACCTGCCTGTGGGAACCGAGCGGGATTTGCTCCTACAGGTGCCCAAGATCAAAGCCTTTGGGGTACAGAGGCTAGGTTTAAAAAAAACCAACAACTTTGAGGGGTACTACCAAACCGATCAAAAAGGGGTCACCTTTGTGGTCACTGCCGCCCCTAAAAATCGCTTAGAATCTTATCAATGGTGGTTCCCGGTGATTGGGTCTGTACCCTACAAGGGTTTTTTTAATCCCCTAGATGCGCAGGCCTTGCAAAATGAATTAGAACAAGCTGGATTGGATGTCTGGATTTTTGCCGCTCCGGCCTACTCAACCTTGGGTTGGTTTAAAGACCCGGTCACCTCGCCTATGTTGCGCTCGGGGTTATTCGACTTGGCCGATACCCTGCTTCACGAAATGGCCCACGAGCGGCTGTATATCAAAGGGCAAGGGGATTTTAATGAGCAACTGGCCAGCTTTGTGGGGCAAAAAGGGGCAATAGCCTTTATGACTGAGGCTGGGCTCTGGACTCCCTCTGAAAAAGCCGCTTGGGCGGAGCGACAGCGGCTTGGGAAGGCGGTGCGAACTTTAGTTGAGGCTTACCTGCCCCGTTTCGAGGCGTTATACAAAACCCCCCAATCAGAAGCCTTGTTGGCAAAGGCCAGAGAAGTCCTTTTCGCTCAGCTCGAAAACGAGTGGCTAGGCCTGACCGGGCAAAAAACCCATTTTAACAACGCCCGACTTTTGCAGTTTCAACGTTATCAAGAAGAGGATCCCCGAATTTTGGCCTTGTGGAACCAAACCCAAGGGGATTGGCCCCGGTTTTGGAGTCAGGTAGAGACTTTGGTTAAAACCGAGGGTTGGGATTAACCTGCTAGTTCCTGAATCCGCGGTTTAAGCTCAATCCACTGGGCCGATTCCATCCCTTCTCCTGCCAAAATCAAGGTTGGATTAAGTTTAAGCAGTGACACAATCGCTTGATCCCGCTCCTTTTTATCTAAAGGTTGGGGCTCGCCTAGAAGTTGAATCCCTAGGGCTAAGTCGGTTGGCAACATATCGGGGCTTAAAGCCGCCACCTCGCTTAAACGTAGCTCTAGGCCAATCGCTTCGAGTTCCAACAGTTCGGCTACATAATAAAGTTTTTCAATCATCTTGGGCCTATCCTCCCCTAGTCTAAAAAAAGCGGATACGGGCACCGGCACTTGATTAACCTTTTTGATCCCTCGAAGGGCTGCTTGGAACATCAAAAAATCGTTAATCCCTTCGACCATCATGCAGTCTGCGCCTTTATCAATCATATAAATCGCTGATTCGGCGTAGTCCCGCTCCCAAATCGCTTCCCTGTCCTCGCCTTCAACCAGCAAATGTGGCCCCAAAACCCCGGCCAAAAGGGCGTCAAAACCCCCGGCGGCGATGGCGTGTTTTCCAGAGGAAACCGCAATATTATGCAAAGCCTCACTTTTATCACTTAAACCCAGTTTGGCTAAGTCGGGCAAGGTACTATGGCGGGTGGGGGTGCGCAGCAGGGTTGCACCCAATTTGAGTTGGTTATGGAAGCAGTGGAGCAGAGGCACCTCGTCTTCCAAAATAAATTGGGCAAGTGACTTATCCTTAAGGGGAATCTCTGATTCCCAATAGGCATCGCCAAACAAAATCGGATTCATAGGCAAGGGGGTAGTGAGGCCAAAGACTACTGAAACACAATATCAGGAAACAGCTTGTTTAACAGCTTGGTAAGATTGGCCTTTAAAACCGGTTTGACTAAATATTCGTTACAGCCCGCATTATAGGCTCGGCGAATCTGGTCGCGGTCATCTAGGGCGGTGATAATCACCACTTTGGACAGGTCTTCATCCTCGGCGCCCATGTCCCGCTCAGAGGTGCGAATATGTTCTAAACACTCAATCCCGTCCATCTCGGGCATCATTAAGTCGAGCAGGATTAGGTCGTAAGGTTCGCCCTTTTCGTGTGCCGATTTAAACTGGGAAAGGGCAAAAACCCCATTCTCCGCCAAATCGCAACTAGCCGTCTTTTTCAGAAAATGAAAAAGAGCCAACCGATTTTCAATTATGTCGTCAACTATAAGAACCTTCAAGGCTTGCCTGTAGAATAGTTTAATCAGGGGCCAAGTCTAGTAAATAATTTCTAAATTGGCCAGAATTAAATTGTGCAAAAAAGCCCTAGTCCCAAGACACAAGGCCCTAGGCAAAGCATATTCTATCTGCCTATAATGGCCGCTCTTCATGGGAAAAGGGATGAAAGAATTAAGTATATTTAAAGGCAAACGGGTTTTGGTGACCGGCCATACTGGCTTTAAGGGCTCCTGGCTTAGTCAGTGGCTATTAGAGCTTGGAGCGCAAGTCACAGGCTTGGCCCTGGCACCTCTTAATGACCAAGAACACTTCTGCTTGGCAGGCCTAGAGAAACACCTAGACCACCAAGTCTGCGACATTCGGGACTTAAACGGGGTGAATCAGGTTTTTGCGAAAGCGAAGCCGGAGATACTCTTCCATCTAGCCGCCCAGCCCCTGGTGCGCTATAGCTATGAAGCTCCCAAAGAGACCTTTGATACCAACGTCGGTGGTTCCTTAAATATATTAGAGGCCGCCCGTCGTTCGCCTAACTTGGGGGCAGTGGTTTTTGTAACCACCGATAAATGTTACCAAAATCAAGAATGGCACCATGGCTACCGGGAAAATGACCGGTTAGGTGGCCATGACCCTTACTCAGCCTCGAAGGCGGCAGCCGAGATTTTGTTTCAAAGTTATTTGCGCAGCTTTTTTGACCAAAATCCCGAAATTGGTTTGGCTTCGGGCCGCGCGGGCAACGTGATTGGCGGCGGCGACTGGGCGAAAGACCGAATTGTGCCCGACTGCATCCGCGCTCTTGCCCAAGGGAACCCGGTACGTTTAAGAAACCCCAAAGCCACTAGACCCTGGCAGCATGTTTTAGACCCTTTATTTGGATATCTTAAACTAGCCGCCCGGCTTTATGAAAACCCCAAGGCCTACCCAGACGCCTTTAACTTTGGCCCGGCTATCTCCTCGATCCAGCCTGTGGGCCGTTTGGCCGAAGCGGTGGTGGAGGCTTGGGGTTCGGGCAAACTGGAGATTAGCCAAGACCCCAACGCGGTTCACGAGGCCACGCTGCTACACCTCAATTGCGATTTAGCCTACCAAAAGCTAGATTGGGAGCCAGTCTGGGGATTCGAGCGGGCGGTTAAAGAAACCACCCTGTGGTATTTAAAACAGCACCAAGGCCAGTCGGTCCCCGAATTAACCCAAACCCAAATCAAAACCTTCACTCAGGATCTAAAATGATCGAAGGCGTTAAGATCACCCCCCTGCGACAAATCCCCGACGAACGGGGGAAAATTATGCACATGCTCCGCTCTACAGACGCCCATTTTATGGAGTTTGGGGAGATCTATTTTAGCTGTGTCCACCCAGGGGCGATCAAGGCTTGGCATATTCATACCAAAATGACCTTGAACTACGCGGTACCCCACGGGCGGATCAAGTTTGTACTCCATGACGACCGCGAGGGCAGTCCCACTAAGGGCGAAACCCAAGAGGTTTTTATGGGGGCTGATAATTATTGTTTAGTCACCGTGCCGCCCTTGGTGTGGAACGGGTTTAAAGGGTATGGGCCGGACATGGCGATTGTGGCCAACTGCGCCACCTTGGCCCACGACCCCGGCGAAATCAGCCGCCGCCCCCACGACGATCAGGCGATAGGCTACGATTGGGACCTCAAACACGGCTAATGATGAAAACCGTTATTTTGTGTGGCGGCCAAGGCACCCGTATCCGCGATGTCTCCGCTGAACTACCCAAGCCGATGATCCCGGTGGGGCCCTATCCGATCCTCTGGCATATTATGCGTTACTACCGAAGCTTCGGGCACCAAGACTTTGTTTTAGCAACCGGGCATTTAGGTTATAAAATCAAAGACTTTTTCCTGAACTACCAGTCTCGCACCCACGATTTTACGATTGATCTGGGCTCCCGTGAGACTCAATATCACGGCAGCACCAAAGACCACGTCGATTGGAGGGTGACCTGCGCGGATACAGGCGAATCGGCCATGACCGGGGCGCGAGTAAAAAGGGTGCAGGCTTTTTTAAAAGACGAAGAAAATTTCTTTTTGACCTATGGCGATGGGCTTAGCGATGTCGATCTCGACCAACTCCTAGCCTTTCACAAAAGCCACGGCAAAATATTGACGGTCACCGGGGTGCACCCTCCGGCCCGTTTTGGCGAGTTAGACACCGATCCCTCGGGGCTGGTCACCGAATTTAACGAAAAACCCCAAGCTAAGGCCGGGGTGATTTCAGGCGGTTTTTTTGTGGTTAACCGGCGTATTTTTGAGTACCTCTCGGACGCGGAAGACCTGGTTTTTGAAAAAGGTCCGATGGAAAATCTGGTGAAAGATCAACAGATGATGCTTTATCGGCACGAAGGCTTTTGGCAATGTATGGACACCGCCCGCGACTTCCAATTGCTTAATAGTCTTTACCGCTCTGGCGATTCCCCTTGGGACCGGCGGGAGGGCTGATGCGGATTTTACTCACCGGCGGGTTTGGCTATTTGGGCGGGCGTATTGCGGAGCATCTTTATGGCCAAGGCCACCAACTGCGCATCCCCACCAGACGAGCGGCTAAGGACTATCCAGACTGGGCTCAGGAGGTAGAGACGGTTCAAGCCAACTTAGGTAAGGAGGCCGACTTGGCCCAGCTTTGCCAGGGGATGGACCAAGTGGTCCACCTCGCCTCGATGAACGAAGTGGTCGCCGGAACAGACCCTTTGGGCGCGGTCATCCTCAACTCAGTTAACAGCCTCAAATTACTCTTGGCCGCCCAAAAGGCGGGGGTTAAACGCTTTATCTATTTCAGCACCGCCCACGTTTACAAAAGCCCTCTAGTGGGCCGGTTGACCGAAGACCTCCCCTGCCGACCAACCCATCCCTACGCCTATTCGCACCGGGCGGTGGAGGACTATGTTTTTAGCTTTCATGATAAAAAGCAGCTCGAAGGGGTAGTGATCCGGTTATCTAATGGTTACGGCGCCCCACGGGACGCCGGTATTGACCGCTGGACCTTGGTCGCCAACGATCTGTGCCGCCAAGCGGTGACCCAGAAGAAATTGGTTTTAAAAGGCAGTGGTTTAGAAGAACGAAACTTCATCACCTTGACCGATGTGGCCCAGGGGGTGGCCCATTTTGTGGGCCTCGACCCAGACAGTTTAGGGAACGGTCTGTTTAACCTAGGCGGCGAGGATTCGAGCACCGTTTACGATCTCGCCTTGGCTATTCAGCGCCGGGCTCACACGGTCTTGGGCTACCTCCCCCCGATCGAGCGCCCGCAGCCCAAACCGGGCGAAAGCACGGGCTCGCTGGATTTTTGTGTGGATAAACTCAAAGCAACGGGCTTTGTTTTTTCAGGCAGCCAAGAGGCCGAACTGGACCGAAGCCTGTTACTCTGCCAGGACGCCTTTGGCGGCTGATCATGCCTCAAGTTTCGATTATCATCCCCACCTATAACCAAGCCG
>Ga0156797_124_pt2 | contig 63216 bp, 61 predicted proteins | sample RifOxyD2_FD_112098 | JGI IMG/M metagenome (GOLD analysis project Ga0156797, IMG submission 112098) | Candidatus Lambdaproteobacteria bacterium RIFOXYD2_FULL_50_16 | reverse complement strand
ATTTCGGGCATGCCACCCTCTTAGGTCTTAATTCGGACTACAAGCCCCGCGCCGGGCTAGGAAGTTATGGTGCCTTAACCATGGTCAATCGCACCAACCTTGAGGAGCGACTGACCCAACTGGTAGAGGGCCATTGGCAAGAGGACCGCTGGAACCGCCTGCAAGCCTCGGTAAATGGCATTCCAATCCCCAGGTTCGCGGTAAACGATATCTATTACGGGATGCAAATCGCTTACCGGACCTGCGATATTATCGTCACCCAAGGTGGGCAATCGCAAGATTTTAACTGCTCTGGTTTATTGTGCTGCACCGGAATGGGCAGTCACGCATGGTACTCCAACGCGGGGGGTTCTCCCTTTTCTAATGAACTAGATGCCTTTGGTTTTCGGGTCTTGTTCCCCAACCTAAAGCGACCTTTAAAGTTTATGGGTGGGGTTATCTCGAAGCGGCATGAACTCTTGATCACTCCAGAACGGGAGGGATACGTCCTCAGCTTCGATTCGGGAACGGATGTAATTTATACAGAAATGGGCGACCAAATCTCTATTTTTATAGACGAAACCAAAGCCTTAAGATTGATCTCTTTTGATTGAAAAAAAATATTTGCATTTTTTCCCTTCTCACCTTTGACCGAACGGACCGCATTTTTTAAGCTGGGACATTCGATTCATTTACCGCAACTATTGGAGTTATTCCATGCAGGGTCCACTTAAGATCATCTCTGGAAGGTCGCACCGAGCTTTCGCCGAAGAGGTTTGTAGCTTGATGTCTAAAGATCTAACCAACATCGAAAATATCACCTTTTCTAATGAAAACATGTTGGTGCGCATCTTAGACAACGTGCGCGAAGCTGATGTCTTTGTAATTCAGACTAGCTGCCCGCCGGTGTCCGACCATATCGTGGAAACCACCATCTTGTTGGACGCCCTGCGCCATAGTTCAGCCGCTCGGGTCACCGCCGTGATTCCTTATTTCCCCTATGTTAGGAGCGACAAAAAGGATCAACCACGGATCAGCATCACCGCTAAGTTGATGGCCCGTATGCTACAAACTGCGGGGGCGGACCGTTTTCTAACGATGGAACTTCACAGCCCTCAAATCCAGGGATTCTTTGACGTTCCCGTGGATCAGTTAATGGCTACCGAAGTGATCTGCGATTATTTTCTTAAGGAAAAAAATCTGGAAAATTTTGTTATTGTGGCAGCCGACGTCGGCGAGGCCAAGCCTTTGGGCCGTTTTGCCAATCGGCTAAACCTACCCATGGCGATTATCGACAAGCGCCGCTTGGGCAACACAGACGAAGTGGTCCCCACCCATTTAATTGGCGACGTAAAAGGCAAAAACGCCTTGATCATCGACGACGAAATCGCCTCGGGCGGAACCTTGATCAAAGCGGCTGCGTTTCTAAAAGAACATGGTGCCTTATCTACCACTGCCGCCATTGTCCATCCGGTGCTTTGTGGCAACGCAATTGAAAAAATCAATAATTCCAGCCTCGATGAATTGATCGTAACCAACAGCATCCCCGTGGCCGACAAAATGAAACTCTGCCCCAAGATCAAGGTGCTTTCGGTAGCCCCCCTCTTCGCCAAAGCCATCGCCAACATCCACAACGGCGAATCGCTTTCGACTTTGTTTTAAAGCCAGCCCCCGCCGATAATGGCGGGGGAAGCCTTGGCATTAAAAAGCTTTTATTGACATATTGTTTAACTCTGAGTAGCTCTCGTGTAGTTTTTTTGAATACTTTCACCTTATATTTAAGCGAAATGATCAAGTATAAAGGCTCTACCGACTCTTTTTCTCAATTGTTAAAAACTATAGGTGATAAATTTTTAACTAACCTTTGTGCTGACCGCCTCGATGAGGGATTGAGCAACAAGGTAAAATATAAACTAATCGAATTTCCCTATGTTGATCGGGATTTTAGGTCCGTTTATTATTCTGACCTCTCAAAAAGGCACAAACAGATAAGCCGTGACTGTGTTCGTGTCCACCTATTTGAGACTGAGTTTTCAGACCATGACCTTCCAAAAGCTGGATACCTCGGGTTTATTACACTGAGACAGACCCCCAAATATACCATCGGGCGCAGTTATCTTTCTCCAAGAGCGGTTAAACATTCGCCTGGTTATGTGGTTTTGTCCCCCTATAAAGTGAACATTCTTGGGCAAGAGTTATCGGTAAATGCTTTCCCCTGGATGCAACAAGACATTAATGTTACCGTCTGCGCTCATGTCGCAGCCTGGAGTGTGATGAGGTATTTTAGCTCACGCCAGCCCTGGTACACAGACCGCAATCTGGCAGAAGTGGTTAGCGCGTCGCAATCGCCGGTACGAAAAATTCCATCCGAAGGGCTGACCATGGGCCAAATGGCCCATATTTTGAACGAAATAGGCTTTTCAACTAAAATTTTTCCTAAAACCGAGGTATCAAAAGACCTTTTCCCGCAAATTGTTTATCACTACGTAGAATCTGGGATACCGGTTATTGCTAACATCGCAAAAGAACATGCGATGGTGATTATCGGGCATGGGCTCGTCAAAAAAACTACAGGATTGAATTCACCGGGCATTACAGACGCATCGAGTCTGATCGACTGCTTCTTGAGTTCAGACGATAATTATTTGCCATACAGAGATCTAACGTCTGATTCAGGCAGCGGCTATTCGATTGACCAGATAGAGGGAATATTAGTTCCTTTGCACGACAAAATGTACATCACTCCTGTCGATCTACTGGAGCTCCTTTTGCCGCAAATCGAAAAACAATCGCCCATTAAGGGAAAGAAATTAATCCGTCGGGTTTTCCTTACCAGTTCAAGGGCGCTTAAAAAATATGCTAGAGAGAAAACGACTGATACTGCTTACAAAGCATACATTTACAAATTGAATTTGCCAAAATTTGTATGGATAGTTGAATATTCGGAGCCTAAGCATTATGATGACCGTAAGGCAGATTATCGACTTATCGTTGACTCGACGGCCACTATCCATGACAAGGATGCGATTTTGAGTTTTCAGCAAGGGAGTACGATTCTTGACTACTCGAATAAAAAAGTTGAAGAATACAAAATTACCGATCCCGTTACTCCACTAATAATCAACAATCTCACCGAAATCTAAACCAGGAGACAGGATGTCAGGTGAACCAAAATTGACTTGCATTTTTGAGGACCAATTGACCCCAAGTAAATCAAACAAAAAGGCCGTGGCCTGGAAAAAGAAAATCACGGAAGGGATTGAGCGGGACTCAGCCAAGTATGAGGAAAGAAGCAGCCGCTACCAAGCAGAAACCTTGGAGTACGCGAAAAAATCGATTCTCCGGTAACTGAGACTACCGGCATTTGGCCAGCCCATCTGGTGGTGCAGGACACTGGCAATTTTGGAGGGTTACCCAGGAGACAAACCTGCTCCTTCCTTTTAGGCGAACCCAGTGGTGCCCAAAAAACCATCCGGCCTGAGGGGAGGCGATTTAAGCCCGTTGGTTCACAAAAAACCACCGCAAATAGTCCCCCAATAAAAAAGCCCCGCCCAGCTAAGCTGGTCGGGGCTTTTTCCGAACGGGCTGAAGGGGGACTTCAGCCTTTCTAACCAAATGTCACTTACCGTTTCATCTGGATCATGTCCGAGAGGACTTCGTCGGCGGTGGTTACCGTCTTGGCGTTTGCTTGGAAGGCGCGTTGTCCTTCGATCATGTTGACAAACTCGTTGGAGAGCTCGACGTTTGAACGCTCCAGGGTTTTGGCATTGACCGTTCCCGCGCCGCCTTGGCCAGGGTCGGTCTCGATCGCCGTGCCCGCTTCGAAGGTCTGCTGGAAGAGGTTTTGACCCAACTGTTTGAGTTTGTTGCGAGCCTTAAAATCGGTCACTACTACGCGGCCCAAGGCCTTGTTGTTGCCCGAATCAAAGGAACCCATGATGGTGCCGTCTTGTTTAACCGAGATAGACTCGATCTTACCCGACTTCATCCCGTCTGCGTTAGCTTCGATCAGCTTGTATTCATTAGCAAACTGAGTGACCCCGTCCACACCGGTTCGGGTGTCTAAAGGATCGTCTGGGTTGGAACCCTTGCCAAATTTGAAGCCAATCAACTGCGCGGCACCAGAGCCAACAAAGTTGAAACCTATTTGTGAAGGGGTCCCTTCGACTTTCACACGCCGTTCCATCGTCGGCGGGAGTTGGGGCAGGGCAGGGTCGGCTGGCGGCGGGGGCACCACCACTTCGCCGGGGATATCAGACACCAAGCGACCATCGTTAGACATCTGAAGGAATCCACCACCCACGGCTTTCATGGTCCCCGGAATCCCGGCTTCCAAGTCTTCGCCAGGGCTCAAGGCCATCCACTGCCACTGATTTTTTACTTCAGTATTAGGGATTTGGGCCCCCGTTGCCGGGTCAATCTGGGGAGGGGTGTCAGGCAGTTTACGGAAGACTACGTTAATCGCATGCTCTTGACCTTTAGAGTCATAAACGGTGATCGAGGTCGAAAAGTTGTACATGTCCGAGGTGACGTTTTCGTAATCCACCTGTAAAACCGGCGGCTTAACGTTGGCATCTAGGTTAGCCACAATATTAACCCCAGTTTTATCCTTAACCCCGTCGCCTGTCGCCTTAGGAGGGTCAATCTGATCTAAGATATTGATCTTCTTTTTGGTCCCTGAGGTTTCCCCGGTGTCGTTGTTTACATCTTTGACCTGGAGGAATTTACCATCTTGAGTGGTTAAAAAGCCCGCTTTATCAAAGGTAAACTGACCTGCGCGGGTATAAAAAACCTTGCCTGTTTGATCGGCTACCGTAAAGAATCCCTGACCATCAATAGCCAAGTCGGTTTCGTTTTCGGTGGTCTCAAACGAGCCTTGGGAGTGCATATTTTGGATATCGGCAATATTTACCCCTTTGCCGATTTTGGTCCCGCCCTCGACCGAGGTGGACACCAGATCCTCAAAGTTGACCCGGTTGTATTTGTAGCCAACCGTGTTAACGTTGGCGATGTTACTACCGGTAACGGTCATCTCTGACGAATGGGTGCGGACCCCGCTGGCGCCAGTATATAGCGAACCTAACATTTGCGTTTCCTCCTTGAGGTGCTGGTGCCCCGCTTAGGGGCTTAATGGGTCAGACGTCCTTGTCAGACCAGCCTTATTATTCGGCTTTTTTGGCCGGTGCCATGGGGGTCAATTCGCGCATCAGCCCTAGGGGCGCTGCTTTGGAGAAGACCCGTTCACTGGCATTATCTACTCGTTTTACCTTACTTAGGGGAAGTTGCCGTCCTTGTGCATTCACAAAGGCTTGGCCGTCTTTAAATTCGACCTGACTGATCCTTCCTGAATTATAGGGGGTCAGCTCGGCAACCTCGCCGTTAGGCAAGGTAGCAGACAACTTGACTTTATAGACTCCGTCGGCCATTAAGATCCCACGGTCGTTTTTGCCGTCCCAAACAAAGCGATGTTTGCCTTGGGTGGTCAGGCCCATGTTTTCTGAGTACACTGGGCTGCCGTCTTGGGCCTCGACCGTAAGCTTCAATTGAGAAGCGTCTGAATCGAGGTTGTAATAAATTGGTTGCCCAGCGCCCCGAGAAAGTTCCATCTCGCTCGATTCCAAGGCCACATCTTTGCCGATAAACTGTAGTGCTTGATAGTTAGCGATTGAACTTTGGGTCTGATTTAGGGTATCCAAGCCCTTGTTGAGGTTCTCCAATTGTTCCATTGATCCTAATTGGGCCAATTGGGTAGTCATCCCAGCCGAGTCCATCGGGTCGGTCGGGTTTTGATTGCTCATCTGGGTTAGAAAAAGATTCATAAAATCTTTTTTGCCCAGATTGGCATTTCCTTTAGACGAGTGGATCGCTTCACTACGCAGGCTTGAGGCCGACTGGTTCAGCGTGGCTCGAGTGGTTTCAAGAGACAAGGTACCCTCCTATTAGGCGTAAATGCTTACCTGATCCGCCGAAACCCGATTAGCAGGCGCTCCCAAGGGAATCGACTGGGTCATCTGGGGTTCAAAAGATCGGGCCTTATTAGCATTAAAAGCAGGTTGCGTGCCTTGTTCAAAGGCGCGGTTCCCACTTCGTTGATCACCAGCATCGGCGAAGGTGGCCTGAGCCCCCTGGTCGCGCACTTCTAGGGTAAATTCTTCGATTTTTAACCCTTGGGCGGCAAGCGTTTCCTTTAACTCGGGAAGTTGGCGCTCTAACACCTCTTTGGCCTCGATCGAATCGACTTTCATTTTGCCCTTATAGCCGTCTTCCAACTTGGTCAGTTTGATTTCCAACTTGCCCAAATGTGCCGGGTTGAGTTGCATGGTCAACTCGCCCCGTTTGGCGTTGATCATCATCTTGACGTTGTCAGCCACTTCCTTAAGCTTAGCTTGGGTCGTCGGCTTCGGCTTGGCGGCTTGGGCTTGACCCTTTTCTTCTAAACGGTTGGGTTTCTCTTTGGTCAAAGCGGCAAAAGTTACCCCAGGGGAGTCTCCAGCGCTAGCTGCTTTGGTCAGCATCCCTTTTGAAGCGGTCAAAGCGGTTGCCCGCGCTTGAGCTGCCTGATTCAGGGCCTGAATGCCGCTGCTCGCCTTGTTCTCGGGGACAAAAGCTCGGTTAGGTTTAGCGGTTGAGTTCCTCACCTCGCCAAATTGCTGAAACTGTTGCCTTGCTTTGGCGGCTTCAGAATCTATCTTTGGTTCGGTTTGAGCACTTTTGCTAAACACATTAGCCGGTTCCTCTGCCTTATTGGCCGCTGGCTTCGCCTCGGTCAACTTAGCGTAGGTCTCGGTGTCGCCTTGTGCAGTTTGGGCTAAGGCGGGGTTAAAGAGGTGCCCTTTTCGTTCCATAATCTTTTGGTTAAGCATCTCTGAAGCCCGGTCGCCCTGGAGTTGCTCGGCAGATTTTTGGAAACGAAATTCGGCCTGACGATTGGTCATTTGCTTCTGACCATTTTGCTCTAAAACGGACGAATTAGACCAACTCTTAGCGCTTTGGGTTTGGCCAACCTTTTGCTGGTTAACCATGCCAGACACTAAAGAGGCCTCGGCCCGTTCATCGGCCAGTTCCTTTTTAGACTTATGTTCCTTAATCAATTCCACCGAGTCGGCGGTTTTGGGGAGAGCCAAGTCTTGACTGGACAACCAATCAAGCTGGGACTGGGCTGCGCTCAAGGATCCGGTGAACTGACCTAAGTCCTGGGGAACTTGAGGCTGCCGCCGGTCGGTTTGCACCGTCCCTTGATAGCTAAAACTACCTTCTAATTTCATGCGAATACTCCATACCTGGATGGTGAAGGCTTACGTCCGTGTAAACCAAGGCAAACAAGGGCGAGCTCCCCCGCCCCGCATGATGGTCTATTTATTGACCACCAACTCTTCCCGGTTTTCTTTAAACCGGGTAACCCGTTCGGTAATGTCCACCGCAACCTTGGGATCCAAGAGTTGCAGCACTGCCGAAGCTTTCCTGGGGTTCATCCGCATGATCAAATGCATGGCGGTGACCCGATCCATCTGGTTGAAAAAGGGGGCCGTATTTTCGGAAGACATGGTTTCGTAATACTTAACCATCCGCGAAATGTCCTTTTCATCCAATTCTTTGCGTTCTTTACGCATGGTCTCAATCCTGGCGGCCAAACTACGCATCTGTTCTAGCTTTTGCTCGATCTGTTGAGAAAGCAGCTTTAACTCGCCCGTTCGTTTAGAAAAGGCCTCTTCACGCTTTTCCAATTCCGCTTCACGGTCTTTCAGGGCGGTTAAGACCTTGACCTCTGACTCGGTATAACTAACCTCAGACCCAGCCCCAGTATCCGTGGTGGCGTCTTGATCGGTGGCAAACGTACCTGGCGCCACTTTATTGATCCAGCCTTTGACCGTGTTCATCGCCAAGGCCTCATTGGGCATGGCGCAGAGCAAATTAAGGGCAAACATCGCGCCGATAAAAAGTCTTAGGTAGTTTTGTTTCATGCCTGTCGCTGTCGCTGAACAAATTGATTGGTTGCCGTTTCATCGACAAAGGCCCGTTCGATTCGGGCTAAATGTTCGGTATAACGTCCCTCTTCGCGGTCTCTTAAAATTTCTAACGTTCGGCGGCGGCGCGCGGCCTCAATAAGTTCTAATCGTTTGACTTCAGTCGCTCTTACCGCTTCTTTGTGTTTGGCCTCTAGCCGCCCTCGCTCCACTTTAGAGCGATACTTAAAACCCTCGATTTGCCTTAGGCTGCCTAGGTCGAGTAGCCCTGATCTTTTGGCCAAATTCATCTTTTGGTCCGCGTCTATAAGGGCCTGATCGATCTTGGCAATGCCAGCTTCAATCCCTTGCTGCACCGCCAAGCGTTCGGCCATTTCCTTCATTTTGACCCGCTCTTGTTTGCCCCTGACGTCAAGGGCGGTCTGCATCGAAAAGCGGAACATAGTTTGCCTTATAGGGAGGTCCAAAAAAAGTAATACAAGAGCTATGCCCGATAGGCACTATTGTCTAAGTAAAACATCGTTACGGATTACTTGGCAGAACCTTCGGTTCCAGTTAGGGTTTTTGTGTCTCCTGCCCTATCGACCTCTTTGCAAGGATTTGGCCGATGAACCAAATATTTTCTTGTTTTTTTCGTCTTAGTGTCGCTCTGTGGTTTGGCGGCATGGCTTGTTTCGCCTTTTTAGTCACCCCTCTGCTTTTTGCCAATCTTGGGCGCGACGAAGCAGCGAAATTAGTGGGCACCTTGTTTACCCTCTATTATCCAGCAGCAACGCTTTTAAGCTTATTGGCGCTGATCTTTTTCCTATTAAGCAGTCCGCCTATAGTCACTGGGTTTCGGATTCGGATCTTTTTATTAGTGATCTCACTGTTGATAAACGGGTATCAGCAATTTTCCCTCTTCCCACGCGCCGCCGCGTTACAGGTGCAGATTGGCAGTTTTGAAACTACCCCCAAGGAGGACCCCAACCGGCAGGCTTTTAGAAGCCTCCATATCCAGGCCAACAGTCTGGGCCTAGTGGTGATGATTTCGGGGGGCCTGTTGGTGTTATTGGGTCGAGGGCGTAAAAGATGAAACTCTACCCGAAAACGGTAACCGCAGTTTTTCTAAAGCGACCTAACCGTTTTTTGGTAGTGGCGAAACTTCAGGGCCAAGAGGTTGAGGCTTATCTGGCCAATCCAGGGCGACTTTTAGAACTTTTGATCCCTGGGTGCACGCTCTATTTGATCCCCAGCCCCAATCCCAAAGCCAAGCAGCCCTGGCAAGCGGTGGCTATCGAAGTAGAGGGCGAGCCGGTTTTGCTAAACACCCACCAAGCCAACCATATGGCCCAATGGCTGATCAATGAAGGCCAGGTGCGCGAACTGGAGGGGTGGCGGGTTTTAAAAAGAGAACACAAGGTGGGCCACAGTCGGTTTGATTTGCTACTCGAAAAAGCCGGAGTACAGAGATTAGCCGAGGTTAAATGTGTCACCCTGTTTAGTGAAAAAACCGCCCAATTCCCAGATGCCCCCAGCAAAAGAGCGGTCAAGCACCTTAAGGAACTGGCCCAATGGGCCCAGCAGAACCCAGATGCCCCCAAGCCCTTGATTATTTTTTTGATCCAAAAAAAGGGTCTAAAACAATTTTTGCCCGATTACCACACCGATTTAGAATTTGCTCAAACCCTGCTGGCGGTCCGGCCCTTTTTAGAGATATTGCCCCTAGCAGTCTCTCTAAACATACGAATGGAGCTTTCGGCCAAGACCGAGTTGTTGCCTATCCCTTGGGAGATCATCGAATCCGAGGCAAAGGATAAAGGGAGCTATCTTTATTTAATTAAGATAGATCAACCCATCGAGATTCCAATCGGAGGATTAGGGGTGCGCGGGTTTCCGGCAGGATACTATGTGTATGTCGGCTCCGCTATGAATGGTGTCGCCAAACGCCTCGCGCGGCACCGTCTGGTGCGTAAAAAGGCCCACTGGCATATCGACTATCTACGCCGCCACGCCCACCACCACCATGGATTACCGATTTTAAGCACTGACCAGATTGAGTGCCAATTGGCCCAGGCTTTAGACAAACTGGCGGACCTCCGTTTCCCTAGTTTTGGTTCTTCAGATTGTACTTGCTCAAGCCATCTCTTTGGCTTCTTTAAAGATCCCTTGGATTTAACCGCCTTTTGGCGCTTACTTTTTTACTTCCGCACAGATCGGCTTTTTTGAAGGGTCGCTTATTCAAGGCTTGACCAAGCGGCCTGCTGGCCGTATAAATATATTATTGCAACCTTAAACTATATAAATTATGGCAACCCCTGCAACCGTGGCTCAATTGATTCGCGATGCCTTTGAGTGTGAGTCGGTCGAAGTGGAAGACCTGACCGGAACCCAAAATCATTACGGTGTTACCGTCGTTTCTGCTGCCTTTCAAGGTAAATCCGCTGTAGAGCGGCACCAGATGGTTTACCGCGCCCTTGGCGAACTAATGAAAGAAGAGGTTCACGCTCTCACGATCAACCCTAAACTCCCTTAATTCCCCATGAACGTACCCAACGAAATCCGCCTAGAAACCCCAGCTACCACAGAAACTGTACAAGCGACCATCCAAAAAATGGTCGAAGAAAACGAACTACTCGTGTTTATGAAAGGCAATGCGTTAATGCCGCAATGTGGCTTTTCAGCACAGGTGGTGGAGATTCTAAAACGGATGGGAGCCTCCTTTAAAACCTTTGATATCTTAAAGGATGAGGAAGTGCGCCAAGGGATCAAAGAATTTTCGAGTTGGCCAACTTTGCCCCAGGTTTATTACAAGCAGAAGTTTGTGGGCGGTTGCGACATTGTTACAGAAATGTACCAAAACGGAGAACTTGACCGACTTATTGCCGCCAAGGCTTAAGTTACCTTCGCCGGAGCGCCGCAGTCACCCGGTTGCGGCCATCGGTTTTCGACTGATACAAGCCTTCATCTGCCAAAACAATCAACCGATCTGCGTCAAACTTCTCGCCGGCTCGCATAGTGGAGACCCCGGCACTAATCGTTACAAAGGGAGCGGCGGCTGAATGAGCGTGAGGGATTTGTGCTGCTGCTACTGCCGCCCGCAAGGATTCACCAACTTTCAGCGCCCCTTCGGTGCTAGTTGAAGGCAGAATAACCGCAAATTCCTCTCCGCCATAACGGGCGCACAAGTCAATAGCCCGTTTAACCACCGAGCGAAAGGCCTCGGCTACGCCTTGCAAGCATTGGTCACCCGCAAGGTGGCCATAACCGTCGTTGTATTTTTTAAAGAAGTCGATATCGATCAAAATCAACGACAAATCCCACTTTTCGCGAATAGCCCGGTTGATCTCTTGGCCAAGGTATTCGTCGAAGTTTCGGCGGTTGGCCAGACCGGTCAACGCATCGGTTTTAGAAAACTCGGTAAGCTTTTCATTAAGCCGTTTCATCTCGGCTTCGGCGGCCTTAGACTCGGTCAGGTCCACCATGAGCCCAATCGCTTGCCTAGCCATAACGTGATCTGACTCAAAAACCGTGGGGATCGCTTCTAAGAGAATTGGGATTATACGCCCAGACCTGTGTTTGACCTCAATCTCGTAACTACCCCTTTTACCCTGACGGCGTTGGGTGAGGTTTTCTAAAAAAATGTTGGCATTTTTTTCGTCAACAAATCGGGGATCAAAGATTGAAGCACCCACCATTTCCCGCTTCGAAAACCCCATCATTTGGGCCAAGGCTTTGTTTACTCGGGTAATCGAAACAGAAAAGCCTAACTTTTCATGCGCCTTTTTACAAAACGGGTCGCCAGACTGGCAGGGCTCTTCAGAAAAATCGATAATCCAAGCACCCAAAGGCAAGCGTTCGATCAGGTTGTCCACGTAGGCGTACTGTTCTTTAATCTCTAAGGCATATTTTTCGTTTTCCTCTTCGATGATTTTACGCATGGTAATATCATTAACCGAGGCGGCCATAGCGTCGCGGCCTTCGAACTTGATCTCCCCCAAGACCATATATACATATACCACCAGCCCATCTTTTTGGTGGATGCGGAACTCGAATTCATCGCCACCTAAAACCATCTCGTCGCGGTTTCGGTATTTTCGGCTGAATTGGTGCAGATCTTTATGGTGAATCAAGTCAAAAAGAGACTTGCCGATCAACTCGGCCTCACTAAAGCCGGTTAATTCGCAGAAATAGCGGTTCGCAAAGCGGATGTGATCATCAACCAACACAAAAACGCCTGACTCAATGGCTTCTAAGAGTTCTTGGTAGCCTTGCTGGTGTAAACTGGGCAGGTGGTTTTGTTCGGCTTCTACTTGCGAAAGCAGATAGGCATCAGACCCATTGGCTAGGTGGGAAAAGTGAAAACTAAGATCAAGCTCGCTGCCGTCTTTTTTGGTGACCGTGGTCATAAAGCCGTGTTGGTCCCCTTGGGCGATCTTTTCAAATTGCCGATCAAACATCCCCTGGCCCTTGGGCTCCAGCGCTTCAGAGGGACTTTTACCAATCATTTCAGATTCGCTAAGCCCAAAAAGCCGCAGCGCCGCCAAGTTGGCCCAGGCAATTCTACCGCCTTTTTCCTGTAAAAAAGCGGGCTCCTGGATAGAAGCCACCAGCTTTAACAGGTTTTCGGGAACTGCTTTTATATTGTTTGATTGATTCATATAGGTTCTGGCCACTTTTGATAAGGCGTCTCACTTTATCCTTTTAGTGTCCCTTTGCAAAGCAAAAGACGTGCAAAAAGCGTCACTAAGCTTGACGAACACATGCTTTACGGCATATTTCTAGGGTAATGGCACCAGAAACTAACCAAAATGACAGTCCCCCTTGGCTTAAAAAGTTAGAGTACAGTTCTGTGGGTATTGAAATGGGTTTGTCCGTTGCCGTAGGTGCGCTTATCGGCTACGGACTCGACAAATGGCTAGGGACCGAGCCATACATGCTGTTTTTATGGTTTTTTGCCGGTGTCGGGGCCAGCTTTAGTGCTCTGTACCGCACCTTGCAAAAACTAAAAGCAGACAACGCTACAGAAAAAGCTCAATCTTCCGAAAATAATAGTGATCAAAGACCCTAGAGAAAAAAAAAGGCTCACTCGCACCAACCTTGGCCTTTTGAGCCTGATTACCCTGACTTGTGGGGGTGGATGGGCGGCCTTTGGGGTTGACTTTGCCCTAGGTGCGTTGGTAGGGTCGGCAGTTGTGGCCTTCAATTTTTACGCTTCACAGTTTTTGATGGCCCGCCTGTTTATTTCCGGTCAGCCCAAGGCTCCGGTAGCGGTGTTTTACGTCCTCAAATTCGGGATCAGCATGGCGTTCCTGTTTTTGGCGGTCACCCGCTATAAGATGGACACTTGGGGGATTATGGCCGGACTCGCGACTTTGCCTTTGATAAGCTTGGGTTCCAGTCTAATGGCCGGGGGCCCAGAGGCCGAGTCAAACAACCACCTGTCCGAAGATAACTGATGTCCGCAGAAGGCGCGTTTACTTGGGGTTCCTTGGCCACGCCGGTCAATCATGCCCTTGAATCGATCCATGTTGATACTCACCTAGGGGTCGATGTTTTGTTTACCTCGCTAGTGTTGATTGTACTCGCGCTAGTAGCTGGGGCTAAGTTTCGCTCTGGGACACAGATTGAGCCTACAGGCAAACTTGACTTGGCCAGCGTGACCGAAACGATTGTTGGCGGGGTTTACCATTTTACCGAAGGCCTTATTGGACACAAAGCCAAAAGCCTTTTTGCCTTAACGGGCTCGCTGGCGTTTTTTATTCTGATTAACAACCTTTTAGGATTGGTCCCCGGCTTTAACCCCCCGACTGACCAATTTAACGTGACTATCGTCTTGGGGCTGATCGTCTTTGTTATTACCCATGTTCTTGGATTCCAGACCCATGGGTTTGCGTACATTAAACATTTCATGGGACCAGCTTGGTGGTTAGCTTGGCTGATGTTCCCCATTGAATTGATCAGCCACTTGGTAAGGCCTTTGTCTTTGGCTTTACGTCTCTTCGGAAACATCACGGGTGACCATATGGTCGGAGCCGTTTTCTTTGGCATCCTACCCTTGGTGCTGCCTCTACCCTTTTTGGGGCTGGGCCTGTTTGTTTCCTTTGTACAAACCTTCGTCTTCCTACTCTTGACCCTGGTTTATTTTCAGATGGCACTTGCCCACGATCATTAACATCCTACGACAAACAAGGATTATCATGTTTAAAAAAGCTTTCTTTTTGCTTTTCTCTTTGCTGGCTCCAATGGCCCTTTTCGCTGAAGAAGCAGCGGCTGCCGCTTCGACTGGCAGTGGACTAGACAAAATGGGCTTGGCGCTGGGCGCTGGCCTTGCGATTGCTGTCGCCGCTGCCGGTGGTGGAATTGGCCAAGGTCGCGTTGGTGCTGCCGCACTAGAAGGTATCGCCCGCAACCCTGGTAGTGCAGACAAGATCTTCACCCCAATGATTATCGGATTGGCGTTGATCGAATCTTTGGTTATCTACGCTCTGTTGATCGCCTTTATGCTGCTCAATAAGATCTAGTAGGTCTGGCGGGGCTTCCTCTTGGAGGCCTCGCTTTCCTTCCCTCGGCCTTGGATGGCCCCCTATGTTCGCTCCCTTTTAGTTTTTCTTTTTTTTCTTGGCGCCTGTGCTGCGCCCAAGCCCGTTCCACCCAAAAAGCCTTCCCTACCGCCTCCTGAAGTAGCGCACCCCAAGGAAACGGCCTACTTAAAACGCACCTTTGAATCAGCCAAACCTTTTTTAAGACTACTCGATCTTAGCGACCAACAAGCCATTGATTTTCCAACCCTAAAAACCAGACTCTTGGCTGAGGCCAAGCTCCAAAAACTAAGCCGCCAAGAGATCAAGGACGGACTTTTTTGGCTCAATTATTTAGAAAACAAGGCGGCTCGAATCAAAATGTTTTACCGGGTACCTGGTGAAAAGGCGGAACTAGTCACTGCCAAAGGTTTTTTGCAACGAGGTCGTGCCTGGATGCCACCGGTGATGGCGGCCATGTGGGATCACTGCCAACACCGGGTTGAAGCTGGTTCAAGGGTTCATTTAAATACGTTAAAAGGCTGGCAAAGTCCGGCTTATGTAGCTTGGGAGATGGGACAGTCCCAAAGTGATCTGCCCACCACCTTAAAAAAGGTCGGCCTACCCTTTTACACCAACCGCCACCAGCAACGTCCATTGATACAAGCCTCCATAGGCACGATAGAGGGGCGGGGGGTTGCCCAAAGGCTAGCCAAGCGATGTGGCGAATTTGGGTTTTCTTTAGACCAGGGGAAAAATATTGCCTTTATTGGTGATGAGCTGCTTTATCAACCGATTTTTGCTAGTGCGCAACTCCCGCCCGATCTAGCCCAGCCCTTAGAACAAGCCTTGCACGAAGCCCAGTTTTATCCAAGCCCCCAAGGGCTAAAGGTTATTTTAGCGATGGCCTTTAAGGAATCCAGCTTGCTCTGGAACCCTTCGGTAAATGAGATTAAAAAGAAATCCTTGCGCGAACAGTTCCACAAAGTGCTAGGCCCCACCGAGGTCGGTTGGGGGCGGTTTTTGACGGGGTTGATGTTAGATAAGAAATTAGAACAAGAAAAGGAAGCCCTTACCAAACGGCTCCTAGAGATAACCGAGCCCAAGTCCCACGCCACTGAATACGACGTTTATCTCTGGAGTCACCAAGCTGCGCAATTGTTAGACCAACTTATGGATAAATATAGCAGCCTCGCCAAGTTGGGCAGTCAAGCGTTAAACCTAGAAGCCCGCTTAAGGCGCTTGCGTTATGAGCCCCAGACCTTTGGGCTTTGGCAGGTCAATATTAATCACTTAGTTGAAAAACTAAACCAAAACCCAGAGCTTTCGGCGCGTTTCCCAGAGGTGTTTATAAAAGGGCAGGTTGACCGGCACGGGCTAATTGCGTCTTTAAGTGGTTTAAAGAAGGCTCCACTAAACAAAACACGCACCTTGACCTTGATTTTTTTAACTAAAATAAAACCACGCTACCTCGACCATCAACAAGGCCACCCCCATGACCTGCTGTTTTTTGCAGCAGAAAATCTAACGGGTGAACTCTCCACCTTTCGCGCGGCCATTCAACTTAGGCTCTCCTATAAACTTAAGCGTCCGGTCAGCGCCGATGGGGATCTCGCCTTTTATAAACCCTACTCGTTAACCATCGACTGGACCCACCAATCTCAAACCCAGTGGTTTTTGTTGCGTTATGCTTTAGACAATAAAAAGGCTTGGGGCAAAACCTCACCCAAGGCCTTGGTTACCCAACTGTGTGAGGCCCAGCTCCGTTCTGACCTGTTAAAAAATCCCTTATATCTGCGATTAATGGGCCCCACCGCAGGCGAGCGGGCCTTTCCGCAAATCAAAAGTGAACTCTATTCTCAAGGCCCTAGGTCCTATGGTCGCCGGGTTTTAGCTCTTGCCGAGCAGTTTTAAAGCCCCCCGCTTTACCTTTGCCGCCAAACCGGTTATTCTTGGCCATCAACCTTTTCGAGACCTTTTATGTCCTGGTTCAAGCGGACTGCCGCCAAGTTGATCCCGGCGGACAACAAAAAAAATATTCCTACCGGGGTGTGGATCAAATGCCCAGAATGCAGCCAAACCCTGTATTCGAAAGACCTGGATAAAAATCTCAAGGTTTGCCCCTCTTGTGGTTACCACTACCGACTGACCGCTGAGGAACGGATCGAAACCCTGATCGACGAAGGCACCTGGACAGAACTGTTTACTGGAATAACCGCGCTGGACCCTTTGCAGTTCAAAGATTCAAAAAAATACAAGGACCGCATCAAAGAAGCGACCAGTAAAACCAAGCTGGAAGAAGCAATTACCTGCGGTGAAGGTAAAATTGAAGGCCAGTCGGTTTCAATGGGGGTGTTTAACTTCCGGTTTATGGGGGGGTCCATGGGTTCGGCGGTGGGCGAGAAAATCACTCGCACCATCGAGCACGGTATTAAACGCAAAATCCCGGTGATTTTAGTCTCGGCTTCTGGGGGGGCGCGGATGCAGGAAGGGGCGTTAAGTCTGATGCAAATGGCCAAAACCTCGGCTGCCTTACACAAGCTTTCAGAAGCAAAAATCCCTTACCTATCAGTCCTAACCGACCCCACCACAGGCGGGGTCTCGGCCAGTTTTGCCATGCTAGGTGATGTGCAAATCGCCGAGAAGGGAGCCCAGATTGGCTTTGCTGGAGCGCGCGTGATCCAGCAGACCATCGGACAAAAACTACCTAAAGGCTTCCAGCGGGCCGAGTTTCTGCTCGAGCATGGGGCGGTGGATATTGTTTGTGACCGCCAGCAGATGAAAGCCAAAATCGCTAATCTTCTAAGGCTCTTACACCCATAAAAAACTACAAGCCAAAAATCCGTTCGAACAGTTGGATAAATTGGGGTTGGTTGTGTTCTAGTCGGTACTTTTCGGGGAACACAAAATTTGGGTGAATCGTTTTTCCTGCCGCCTCTAACATGGCTTCGGCCATTTGCGCCGGGCTTTTTGGATCAAAATAGATCGGATAATCCCCCCCAATTTCGGGCAAGCAACTGGCGTTAGAACAGGCCAGAGGCTTTCTGGTGGCCATCGCCTCGATCATCGGATAACCAAACCCCTCTAGTAGCGAAGGATACACCACCGCTTGCGAAAGCCCGTATAATTCGCGCAACTCCTGCGAACTTAAAAATCCAGGCAGCCAAGCACGACCTTTTTTTTCTAAATGAACCAACCTCGGATGGGCCTTGCGATACTGGGCTGGGTTGCCGGTCAAAACCAAACAATACCCCTCAGGCAAGAGCGCCACCGCCTCCAGCAAGCGGCCCAGATTTTTCCGCCGTTCCAGTCCGCCAGGATATAAAAGCAACGCCTGGTCCTTAAACCTCGCGGCTACCGCTTCTCCCCACCCGGTTTTTTGCACCGGGGAAAGCCACTGGGGATCAATGCTGTTTGGGATCACCACCACCTTGTCCTCAGGCAACCCCAAATGGGTTAAAATATCACGGCGACTGCTCTCGGAGACGGTAATCACTGCCTTGGCCAAGGCCCCGTTACGGTTGGCGATTCTTTTGTAGTAGGCCAACAGAAGGGGATTGTAACCTTCAGGTTGTAGGAAATAAACTAGATCGTGAATGGTAATTACCTGCGGGAGATCTTTAGGAAGCCACAGGTCATAGTAGGGGCTGTAAAATCCGTCTAGCCCTTTGGGCAATCGATAAGGAAACCGGGTGAAGTTGTAGAGATAACCCCCATACTTTATGGCGGGCAGTTCGACTAAACAGCTTTGAACGTTAGGTTGCCCCGTAAACCAGCGGCAACCGGCCTCTGGCCCTATCGCTAAAAACTCCCAATCCCGCTTGGACTTAATCAAGCCGGTCAAGGGCGCAAAGGTGGCGTTAAAGATGCCCCCTTGGTGCAAACCGTAGTTTTTTGTATCAATGCCAATTTTCATAACCTATCTTAGCCTTGTGCCCCTTGAAAGAGAAGGGGTTTAGGCCTATTCTACTTATAAAAAAAAACTTCACCTCTGCCCAGACTTGACTATGTACGATCAAATCAAAGAATTGGAACAAGAAATCGCCCGTTTGGCCAGCAAACTTGGCCGCCTCAAGGCCGAGGTGGCCAAGTCGGTGGTGGGCCAGGAGGAGATGATTGAGGGGTTGATTATTGGGATGATGACCGGCGGCCATGTGCTCTTAGAAGGTTTGCCCGGTCTGGCCAAAACCTTGACCGTCAAAGCGCTTTCCCAAGCGATTAAAGCCGATTTTTCTAGGATTCAATTTACCCCAGACATGTTACCTGCCGACCTAACCGGCACCTTGATTTATAACCCTAAAGACGGGAGTTTTAATCCGAAAAAAGGGCCGATTTTTTCCAACCTGATCTTGGCCGACGAGATCAACCGGGCTCCCGCCAAGGTACAGTCGGCGCTTTTAGAGGTGATGCAAGAACGCCAAGTGACCTTAGGCGATACCACCCACAAATTGGCGGACCCCTTTATGGTCCTAGCAACCCAAAACCCCATCGAGCAAGAAGGCACCTACCCCTTACCCGAAGCCCAGATCGACCGGTTTATGCTCAAACTTTTGGTTGGTTACCCCTCTAAGGCAGACGAATTAGAGATACTTAACCGGGTGACCGGCCTTGCCGAGTTTGCTCCATTAACCCCGGTTTTAGACAAAACCGAGGTGATGGAGATTCGGGGTTTGATCGAACAGGTTTACTTAGACGAAAAAATCAAACGCTACATTGTCGAGCTAGTCGATGCCACTCGCCACCCCAGCCAATATGGGTTAGCCGAGTTGGCCCCCTTGATTGAAATGGGTGCTAGCCCTAGGGCCAGCATTAACCTTGCGATTGCTGCCAAAGCCTTAGCCTTTATGGCGGGCAAGGGATTTGTCACCCCCACTGAGATCAAATTGGCCGCCCCCATGGTGCTGCGTCACCGGATATTGGTCAGCTATGAGGCCGAAGCCGAAGAGATCACTAGCGACCAGATGATTGGGCGGATATTAGGCGCGGTGAAGGTCCCATGAGGAGTAAAGGCACCCTGCCCGACCAATCCCGCCCAGAAGCCGAACTCTTCCGCCGGGTTAAGGCGCTGCAACTGCAAACCCGCAGACAAGTGGACGAACACTTGGCCGGGGAATATCAGTCGGCCTTTAAGGGCCGGGGAATGGAGTTTGATCAGGTCCGCGAGTATGTCCCTGGCGATGACCCTCGGCACATCGACTGGATGGTCACCGCCCGCTTGGGCCACCCTTATATCAAAACCTATCACGAAGAGCGCGAGCTAAGTGTTTTTTTTGTGATCGACGGCTCCGCTAGTTCGGGCTTTGGTTTGGAGGGGGCTAGCCGATACCAAAAGTCTGTGGAAGTGGCGGCGACTATTGGTCTTTCTGGACTGCGCAAGAATGACGCCTTAGGCCTACTGGTGTTCACCGATCAAATTGAGCTATTTATCCCGCCTAAAAAAGGTCGCAAACACCTGATGCGGCTCTTGCGAGAAATGTTGTATTTCCAGCCAGAACACAAGGGAACCGACCTAAAAGGGGCACTCGAATATTGCAACCACGCCCTCAAGCGCCGAGGGGTGATTTTTGTACTTAGCGACTTTATCTCGCCTGAAGGTTATGAAAAGCCCCTGCGACACCTCGCTAAAAAACAAGACCTAGTCGCCATCGAGACCGGGGCGGCGCAGCTAAACGAGCTTAAAGGCATGGGGCTATTAGAAGTCGAAGACCTAGAGACGGGCCAACGGGTTTTGATCGATACAGACCTTCTGCCACAAACCCCTAGTGAGGACCGATCCCGGTTTTTTACAGGGTTAGGGGCGGACTATCTTAAATTAGCAGAAGGCGAGGATCTGCAAAAAACCTTGACCCGGTTTTTCCTCAAAAGGGGCCGCCGCCGATGAAATGGGGATGGGTTATACTTTTTGGATTTTGGGCAGGGAGCTTGGGGGCGAGCCCAATTACCGTTGAGACCCACCTGCTAAAACCCCACCCAGGGCTTTTTGAGCCCCAGGTTTGGGAGATAACCGCCTATGGCCCAGCGGTCGATATCAAATTAGACCCTCTGCCTGAGTTACCCTATCTAATCGAAGGCCCCCGTTTTGAGCGGTTCCTCAAGGGAGACCTTTGGGCGCAGCGTTTCACCTTTAACCTCTGGGCCCGCCAACCTGGAGAGGTGAGGTTACCTGCCTTGAACCTCCACTACCCAACCGACCTAGGTGAGGGTTTATCCCAGTCAATGCCTCAAACCTATTCAGTTGCCGCCCCCGCAACTCCCCCAGAAATTCGCCCCTACGCGCCCCCAATCCCACCGCAGTTTGAAGCGGGCTGGATCATTGGGGCCTTGAGTCTTTGTTACCTTAGCCTCCCTTTATATTTCCTCTGGTCCCCAAGGGGTCCACGCCCGATTAAAGCGAGCCCGCTAACCCCCAGGGCCAAGGCTATGAATCACTTAGCCGAGATTGAACCCTTGATTGAGCAAGACCCGGCCCAGTTTCACTTCGCCCTGTCCCACTGCCTCAAAGATTACCTTAGTGACCAATTTTTATTGCCTATTCAGGGTCAAACCACTGAGGAATTTTTGCACCAAGCGCAAAGGGTAAAAACCTTCTCGAAAACGGAGCGAGATTGGTTTGACGCCTATCTGCATTTGGCGGATCAAGTGAAGTTTGCCCAATTCGAAGCCAGCCAAGAACTAAGCAGGGAGGCTCTGGCGCAAGTGCAGGGATTTATTGAGGCTGGAGAGAACCATGGAATTTGATCCCCAAGCTTGGCCTTGGGCGCTAGCTGCATTTGGGCTCTATCTAATCTTCCTGCTACTCAACCGCCGCCGACCCCCTCCGGCCAATCTGGCGGTGCCTGCTTTATCCCCACTAATGGCCGCCCAAAGGGGGCCTAAGGTCTTGATCCAGCGTTACAAGCCCTGGCTTCGACTTTTGGCTTTTAGCTTGATCTGCCTCGCCCTGGCCCGCCCTCGCTCTGGTGAACAGGCGGTCCAGAGTTATCAGCCAGGAATGGCGATTATGATGATCTTAGACAAAAGTTCGAGTATGCTCGACCCCATGCTTTTTCTTGGCCAGGAGGAGACCCGGTTAGACATAGTTAAGGCGGTGTTTGCGGACTTTGTTTTAGGTGACCATAAAGGATTGGCCGGACGGTCTAATGACCGGATTGGATTGATTAGCTTTGCCGGGTTTGCCGATGAAATCTCCCCGCTGACAACGGACCACCAAAGTCTGGTCCATTTCGCTCAAGGGATCGAGCCCGCCGCCCGCTATGAAGACGGCACGATGATCGGCGATGCTCTGCATATGGCCAGCTTGCGGATGATTAGTTATCAGGCCCTGCTTGGCCGCCAAGGGGAAGCCGAATTGGCCATTAAGTCTAAAATAATGATCCTGCTAACCGATGGCCAACAGACCCCTGGTGGCCTCGATCCTAAAGAGGCAGCCAAGCTGGCACAGGCCAACGGAATCAAGCTTTACAGCATTGCTATTGTATCTGACCCGTCCCGGGGAGGGATGTTGGGTAATTTGTTTAGACTTAATAACCCCATTTTAGACACCCGCCTAATCGAAGAGGCCAGCCACCTCACAGGTGGGGAAATGTTTAAGGTAAGCACCGGTGAAGCTCTAATCGAGGTGTACAAGAAGATCGACGAACTCGAAAAAACCCCGTTCGCCGAAAAAAGGATGGTTTACCAAGAATATTATGCGACCCCCCTCGCCTTTGGCCTTTTCTTGCTGGCCTTGGAACTGACTTTGAGCCTAATTTACTTAAAAAAAATCGACTGAAGGAACCTATGCACCCCATCTTAACCATTGGACTTGGCGGCTTTGCTGGAGCGGTGGCCCGCTACTATTTACAAGCCTGGGCCAACCTAAATTTCCCGAGCGCATTGGTGGCGGTAGGCACCTTAAGCGTTAACTTATTGGGCTGCTTAATCATTGGGGCCCTAGCCGCTTGGTTCCAAGCCAAGGAACTAGCCGGTTCGACTGCATGGTTCTTTTTTGTAACCGGGATTTTAGGTAGTCTGACCACCTTCAGCACCTTTGGCCTAGAAACCTACAGTTTTTTTAAGAGTGGCATGACGATTAACGGACTAGCCAACATCGGGGCCCAAGTATTATTAGGCTTGGGAATGGTCTGGGCCGGGGATAAATTGATGCAGGCTTGGTTATGATCTCTGGATTTAGTCACCCTGGCTGGGCTCTGGGTTTAGGATTATGGTTGGGGCTTGGAATTTTGGGCTGGCTGTTTTTTAAAAAACGGCCACTAAAGCTTAAAAGACGCCCAGCCAAGACCCAATTACTATGGCCCCTGGCTGCTTTACTCTTGGGGCTTCTGGCATTGATGCGGCCTCAAGGGGACCCGCAGAGCGTTATGGCCCAGAAGAAAGGGCGCGATTTGGTAATTCTTTTAGACCTCTCCAAGTCTATGCTAGCCCAAGACCTAAGGCCCAACCGCTTAGAGCGGGCTAAGGGGATGATCAGTGACCTCTTGGGCTCGCTTTCTGGAGAACGGGTGGCCTTGATTGGTTTTGCAGGCGAGGTAAAGCTTTTGGTGCCACTAACCTTAGACTACGATTATTTTTCAAATACCCTCGCTCAAACGGACCCACAAAGCCTCCATCGAGGCGGAACCCTCTTAGGCGAGGCAATCAGGGTGTCCTTAGAGATGCTGTTTTTTGACCCCTCCAACCACACCCGCGAACTGCTCCTGATTACCGACGGCGAAGACCAAGAATCAGAGCCCTTAGAGGCCGCTAAAGAGGCCGCAAAACTAGGGGTGATTGTGCATACCCTAGGTTTGGGCGACCCTCGGGGTACCTTGGTGCCTGGAGCCGAAAAAGATGGCCAGCCCGTGCTTAGCCGACTCGACCAAAAAACCTTAAACGAAATCGCCCGCCAGACTGGCGGTGTGTATATCCCCGCCGAACTCAAGCGGGTCGATATGGCTGAAATCTACCGAGATTTTTTGTCCCACCCTGCAGAGGCCCAGGGGCAAACCAAGGAGGCACAGGTTTATACTGAACTGTTTCCTTGGGTTTTATGGCCCGCTGCGCTTTGTTTGTTATGGGCCGTTTCTCCTTTACAACTGGGAGCAAACCGGCAAAGCTAAGGGCCTTACAGTCACTTCGAATCCACAGGATCAACCATGTTCAAAAAACTATTGTTGTTTGTGACCCTCGCCCTTTTTGCCTCCAACCTTTGGGCCAAGGATCCCGACCTAAAAAATGAAAACTCCAAGGTGAGTTATATTATTGGATTCCAGATGGGTTCGAATCTAAAGCGCCAATCTATCGACCTAGATTTAGCCGCTTTGACCGCTGGGCTAGAAGACGGGACCCAAAACGGCAAACCGAAACTCGACGAGGAGACGATGCGCAAGGTGATGGATGCGTTTAGGGAAAAAATGATGGCCAAACAAAAAGCTCAACAAGAAACCATGGGCAAAGCCAATATCGAAAAAGGCAACAAGTGGCTAGAAGCCAATAAAAAGAATAAAGGAGTTAAGGTAACCGCGTCGGGGCTGCAATACAAAGTAGTCAAAACCGGCAAAGGGGCCAAGCCCACAACCGAATCGAAGGTTAAGGTCAATTATGAAGGCAAGCTGATCGACGGCACCGTCTTTGACTCAAGCTACAAACGGGGTACTCCTGCGACCTTCCCTGTGACCGGCGTAATCCCTGGTTGGACCGAAGCCCTGATGATGATGACTGCTGGTTCAGAGTGGGAGCTTTACGTCCCCGCCAAGCTTGCCTACGGCGACCGCGGTATGGGCCCCATCGAGCCCAACTCGGTATTGGTTTTCAAGGTGGAGTTGTTAGAGGTCTTGTAGGTTGACCGACTTCCGTTTAGGGGTCTTAGGCCTGGGTTACCTAGGGCAATGGCTCTATAAAAGATATAGTTGGGGGTCTGGCAGTTTTGGGGCGGGTCACGGCTCTAAACCGGCCTCGTTTATCGGCGATTGGGTGGGTTTTGACTGGGCCCAACCCAAAACCTGGGAGGCCTTGCCTTTGAAGGCAGACGGGTTGGTTTTAACCATCCCTCCGATTCTCGAAGATCTGGCTCAAGAAAAGTGCCGGGTGCAAGAATGGGGAGACTGGATGAGTCGGCACCGGCCCGGTCTCAAGCGGTTGGTTTATATATCCAGCACCGGGGTATTTCCCAACCAGCCCGGTTTTTACGATGAAACTACCCCACCTCAGCCTGATAGTCCCAAAGGTTGCTTACGTTGGGCTACCGAGCAGGCTTTGGGTCCCTATTTTGATTTAACCGTTATCCGCCCAGCCGCGATATATGGACCTGGACGGGGGATAGCCCAGCGACTCCGCCAAGGGTTGCCCATCCCAGCAGATTCGGGCCGGATTCACCGAATTGAGGTGCGCGACCTAGCGGCGATTTGCCGGCTGGCTTTAACGACCCCTTGTCCCAGCCCTCTGCACGCCCTAGATGAGGAACCAGCAGAGAGTTTAGAACTAGCCTTGTGGCTCTTAAAACAACCGAATTGGGCAGGGGTTAAGATGGTCACAGAACCTGGATTTTTGGCTAGAAGCGGTTATGCCTCGGCCCCAGGTCGAGTGATTGGCGCTAGTAGATTAAAATCAATAGGTTTTAATCTCGAATTCCCCAACTATCGGGCCGCCCTGGCCAAGGAAGAGCCGTGAGCCGCTGGGACCAAATCGAAAGCCTTTCTGAACAATACCCTAGCGTCCCCAAAGAGGCAATTATCAAGCAAGACGTGCTGCGCCTTGGGGTGGGTTTTTCTAAAGATAGCCTGTTGGTTGCCGCCGGGTTTAAACCAAAAGACTATTTTATCTTTAGCTTCGATCTGGCAACCCTAGAAGAACTAGAAGAGGCGGGGGAGCATCTACTCACGGCCCCAGAAGAGGTGCGGTTTTCAGGGGGAACTTGGGCGCTAAAACCAACGATCTTTAACGTCCGCTTGGCCCCAAAAAGCCCCTATCAAGTCGAGCTGATCCAAGGCAAATTGACTTTGGCCTTAGAAGGCAAGCCCCTGTCCGAGGTGGAGTATCATCCGGTCCCTCCCTTTTACCAAGCTCCCCTCTCCTCTGGCAAAAAAATCAGCGAAATCGCCCCGGTATTAGAGTGGGGCTACCTGATTTACTTAACTGTTTACCGACTTTGCCAATATTGGGGCAAAGAGGAAGAGTGCCAGTTTTGCGATATTAACGAAAACTATCGCCAACAAAAAAAGGCTGGCCGCGAATATACGGGAATCAAAAATAGCGCCGATATTTTAGAGGCGCTACAGCTAATCAACCAACTCGATCAAGCCCAAGTCACCCAAGCGGTAACCCTAACCGGGGGCAGCATCACAGGCCAGTTGTCAGGAAAAGGGGAGTTGGATTTTTATCTGGATTACGCCAAAGCGATTAGCGAACGGTTCGGCCAGCGTTGGATTCTAAAGGCGGTCGTCGAGGCTTTTGAAAAAAAAGACTGCCAACGCCTCAAAGACGAAGGTGGGGTGAGCATCTACCATCCTAACTATGAGGTCTGGGACCCTGAACTATTTGTGCGACTTTGTCCGGGTAAAGAGCGGTTTGTGGGTAGGGAGAACTGGATGCGGCGGATTGTGGAATCAGCGGAGGTTTTTGGGCCTTCCCGGGTTATCCCCAACTTTGTCGGTGGGGTTGAGATGGCCCAACCTTATGGGTTTACTGACCCAAAAAAGGCGGTAGATTCAACGGTTTTAGGGCTCGATTTTTTTATGTCCAAAGGGATTATGCCCCGATTCACCACCTGGTGCCCAGAGCCCACCAGCTTTTTAGGCAATCAACAGGCCGCTCCGCTAGAATATTATGTCTATCTCTTGGAGCAGTTTAAAGAAACCGTTGCCAGATACCACCTCCCCCCGCCTCCAGGATACGGGGAACCAGGATTAGGCAAGGCGGTGTTTTCGGTTTCTGCGTTTATGGATGTACTTTAAAGCTAAAAAAAAACCGGCCTGCGCCGGTTTTTTTAGTTCTTAGGCTGAAAATCAGCCCCTCGCTCTTCTTCGATCCACAGCGGTTCTTCCCTGCGAATCCGCCCACCCTTGGCCAAAAATTTCTTTAACGCCTCGGCGATTTCGTCTCGATTAGGCTCGGCGAAAGGTTTGGCCTTTTTATCTTCGATCTTCACGCCAACCTCCAGGTTTTTTGTAGGATCGGATCTGGAGTGGGAGGTAAAACCAATTCCAGACCTAAACGTTCAAAGTATTCGGCCACAACTAGCTCGCTGTTTTCCCGATTCACCCGAATCGGGCGTCCGTCTTCATATTCCCAAAGTAAATCCACTTCCCCTTGTTCAGACCGGCTGGTGCCGTTTAGATAAAACGCTCCTAGTTCGCGGACCGACATCCGGTAACTTCGCTCGGTAACCACGCTAAGCTGAATCATCTGCGCCAGGGTTTCCCGGATTCTTTGGATATCCCTTTCCATCACCGCTCCTGTTTTTTTAAGTTGGCTAGCGGCCCGAAGACCGCCATGGGTATTTGAGTATTTTGTTTGCCTAGTTCCTTATCGGCAGGGGAATAAAAAACTTGAAATTTTTAGACAAAAAAAAGCCCCAGTGAAGGGGCTTTTTTTTAAAATAGAGCGAGAAAGCCTAGGTTTTAAAGGTATTGACCTGGGCCTTGAGTTTGTCCGCCATGTGGCTTAAATCTTCCGTGGTAGCGTCCACCTCCCGAATCGCCTTAGAAAGCTCCCTAATTGCCTGGGCATTGGACTGACTGTTTTGACTTAGGTCCTGCGCGGCCTTGGCTAAGGAGCCGGTCGCGTTCGATTGCTGGTTCACCGCTTGATTTACTTCATTGATATGACCACTGATTTTTGAAACCTGATCAATAATCCCACTTAAAATCTTGCCGGTCCGCGCAATCACCTGGGTGCCTTCATAGACGTTAGCATAGCTAACTTCCATCAGCCGCTGAATCTTTTGGGTAGCGTCCGCACTGCGCCCAGAAAGGTTTCGAACCTCATCGGCAACCACCGCAAACCCTTTGCCCAACTCCCCGGCCTTGGCGGCCTCAATAGCGGCGTTTAAAGAAAGCAAGTTGGTTTGATTAGATATTTGGTTGATTACATCCATAATCCCCAAGATTTGCTTTGAAGATTCTTCGATTTTGGCGATAGCCTTATTACTGCTAGCTACCGATTCAGTGCCTGTTTGAGCGTCTTTAGATGCTTGGACGCTTATCTGCTGTACCTGACTCACTTTGCCTGATATCTGCTCTATACTGGTGGCCATTTGCTGGATATCGGCGGTGGTTCTTCGGAGTTGGTCGTTAGAGCCCTCAATTGATTCATTAACCTCCCTGGTTGTCCGCTCAATCTGGGTTGAGGTGGCGTGCAATTCTTCAGATGAGGCCGCCAAAGTGTTGGCGGTGCCATCAATATCGTTAATCACCTTTTGAATATTACCCATAAATTGGTTAAACAGATCTGCGACCCGCCCCACCTCGTCCCGACGGGTCACTGGCAATCGTTGGGTCAAGTCTCCATCTCCTTGGGCAATGTCTCTAAAACTATCTTCAAGCGCCTTAATCGGCTTAAATATCATTTGATTAAGCAGGTATAGCAACACCATCAAAATCGCCACAATCATCAGACTGACCGTAATGATACTAACAATCAGTTTCTTTTTGGCGTTAGCTAAGGTGTGTTCCATGTCGAAAGCTACCGAAACCACGGCCATGGTTTTTTCAGGGTCCACCCCCATGTCAACTAAATGGCAACTAGCGCAAGCCGCCATAAATTCGATCTCGCGCCCACGTAAATCGACTGGAGTTTTATCCAGGATTCGTACCCCAAACACTCCCCTAAACACCTGGGTTCCAGGTTTGTACATCTCCGGGTCTCCATCCCAAGAGACCACCCCATAAAACTCACCTCCTTCAGCCAAAATTTTACGGTCCAAACTGTCTTTTGGGAGTTGGGTATAGGTATAGTCACCCCGATTTTCGATGTAGGTGGCAATCTTTTCGCCCCAAGAATACCAGATAACCGTGTCTTCCAAACTTTGGTTTAACATCTCCATGGTCACGTCTAATCCATCCGCCCCCACCATAATTAAGTCGTTTTGAATATTTTCGGGCAACTGATAAAAGTGATCCCCAAGCCGGTCCCGCATGGCCGCCCGGCTCCACATAAAGGCTTGGTTGGTGACCGTATTGATCCGCACCACATTTTTAATCTGCACCTTGATTCGCTCGGTTACCTCGGCCAGTTCGTGGTTGTAATCAATAATGTCTAAAACCACAAAGGGCAGAATCAAGATCAATGACATCGCAATAAAAATTTTGGATTTGATCGACATAGCCTATTTGCAGTAGAGTTGGTTGACTTAATAGTTACTGCCTTCGGTTAGCATACTATTTAACATTTAGCTAGTAAAAATAATTTTATAGCCCTTACCTAGAATCGCTGATAGAGCCAAACTAGCGGGTCAACTGAATCACAAAGTTGGCTTGGTCTCCGAGCTTAAATTCTACTGATGAACCAGGGGGGCCAGAGGCCCCAATCTTCAGATGAACCTCTCCAATCCTTTTAAAATCGACGCTCACTCCCGCGGGAAAGCTCCATCTTATCGGACTAACCGAAGCTAAGGACTCGGCCAATTGAACCGATGCTAGCTGCCCACTCTTTAGCTGTATAATTTCGCCTCCTTTGACTTTAAAATCAGGTAAACCTTTTAATTCAGAGGGTTTGCAAGCAGGTGGGTGAGGTGAAGGAGGGGTGGTTTCGCCTGGTCCCATTAGGGTTACCCAAAAACCCCGTTCTGGCCCAAAATAAAACCGCAGCCGCCCACAAGTCTTGCCTTTAGGGATAACGGTTAAGGTGTTTTTGTCCTCCCAGACCAGCTTGGCATCGTTCCCCTCAACCCCTTCCCAGTGGACCTCCCCAATATAGGGGCTGGCCAGATCGGGGGGTAAGTATAGGCTATAAGCCTCCCCCTTTTCCAGCCCCAACCATTCGCCTTTGCCGGCGATCTGGACCAATCGATTTTTGGTCAGTTCCGTTTTAAAACTCCAGCTTAAAGTTTTGGTTTCTCCCGAACCAAAGTCAAACTGGGCTTCCACTTTATAAACTTGACCCCATTCCAGCCGTTTTAATGGGAACAACACAAAACTAAATTTATCTAATATCCCATTGGGATCATTATGGGCGGTCAAAATTCGGGTCTCGGTCACCGCAACCCCGCCCGAGGACAATCTAAAATCGAGTAACTTTGGCGGGCTGGCGAATTGCTCTGGATTAAAGCGGATCGAGACCGGATAACCAGAAACCGAAAGGTCAGGCAGGGGATCAGGGATTTCTTCAAAAAAAGCGGGCGGCACCTCCCCTCCCTCGACCGGCCACCAAACCCAGGCAGGTTGATCACTAGGGCTCGGGCCCTGACGGCCCATTAAATATACAAAACTGGTCCGCTCTCCCGTCCCCTCCCGGCCTATACCCAACTCATCTAGGTCAGGGGCCAAGAAGGCATTGCGATGATAAATCGCCGCCATTAGTCCACTTAGACTTTGCTGCCAATCTTGCTGGCCTTGGCTCAGATTTTCGGCTAAAGAAACCCCGGTAAACCCGGCTCGTTTGCCGCGATCATAGGGGGTTACCCCGGTGAAGTCCTGGGCGCCAGGGGTTTCCTCATGGCGGGGCTCGCGGTTATAAGCGACATAACCTGCATGAGCCAACGCGGCCCGGTCCAGCAGAGGGTTGCGGCGAAAGGGAACCAGTCCCGCTTGGGCACGGATTTGGTTGAGCTGCTCAATAGGGGTCGGGTCGGCCCACAAAAGACTTGGCCACAGGAGGCCCAAAAAAAGCAACCAGCGGATCACGATCTAGCCAAAAACTGTTCGACCGTCCTCGCCGAAGGTTTATCGTGTCCGTTCGTTTGAGCAAAGCGTTGAAATTGTGCCCAGGCCTCGACCGTGGGTGTTTGCCCTTGCCGTTTAGCAATAAAATCAAACAAATCTTTAAGTTCACTAAACACCGGGCGGTCAAAGTGTATCTTTATCCCAAATCGGTCTCCTAAGGCCCGAAGCTCATCTTCGGCTTGGCGGTTCTCTGGGAGGTTTAGGTCAAGCCGTTCTTCCTTGACCAAGCTTTGTTTGTTTGAAGTGGCCAGCAACATCAAGTTAGAAGGCAATTGTTGCAGGCTGCCCTCAAAAACACTTTTCAACGCTTTAAAATCCCCTTGGCCAGGAATTAACCCAAAGTCGTCTAAAAACAATACATATCGCTCTGGCCGCCCGGCAATCAGGGGGAATAGTTGGTTTAGATGCGCAATATCTCGTTGGGCCATCTCCACCAAGCGAAGCCCTCGGCCAGAATAGGCATCGAGTAAAGCCAGCGCGGTGCTTGACTTACCCATGCCTCTGGCGCCCCAAAGCAGAATATGTTCGGGTCGTTCCCCTTTTAAAAACCGCTCTACCTCTGCCTGCACCCTGGCCAACTGGCTCTCTAAACCAAAGAGGTCTTCAAAGCGACAGGTTTTTTGGGGCACTTCGCCTTGCAAAGCCCAGCGGCCTTTAGTATCTTGGCCAAACAAGAAGGCAGCCCCATGAGCCAAGGCCCCACCCCAACAAAGGCCCCAAAAGGCCTCAAGCCGCGCCCAAGCCTGATCTAGGGGTTGCTCAAAGAGACCTTTTAGTTGACCCAACGGCAGGTTTGGACCCTCCATTTGGGGGGCCAGATCGGGCAGTTCCGGCCTGGATTGCGCACCGAGTTCCACCAGATTAAAGAGGCCGATGAGTAATTCTTGGGGGTCAAGCTGATGCAGCGTAAACCAATGGGCCAACAGAATTTTGGGCTCCAGTCCCAGCTTTTTAACCCAGGCGTAGTCAGCCACTTGATCCAAGAGGAAGGCACTCCACGGGCTCCCTTGCATCCTAGGAGAAACAGAGATGATGGCTTGGCGCAGCTTAGCCCAAGCCGCCAAAAGCCCTTTGGGATTTCGCAAGGTTTGGCCCAAAAACCGGGCTTGATGTTTAAGCAGCCCATCCATCCCTTGTTCATTTTTGATTTTCCATTGGAGCAAAAGCTCCTCTTCGAGCATCTGCGCCAATCGGTAATACCGGTCCAAGACCCCCCACTTTTGTGCCAAGGGCCAAAGACCCAGCGTCATCGCTTGGTCCAACAGGTCTTGCAACCGATCAATTTGTGTTTTGTAAGCCTGATCAATACTGGCTTCGTCCCATTTGGGCCTCAATGACAACTCCTTACTATTAAACCATCATGAAGATCCGCTTCACCAAGCCTAAGGTTCAGCCTAATTTGGTTTTGTTTTTCGACGCCAAAAAACATTTAGCCCTTCCCAATGACTGGCCTACAGACCTGACCGAAGAGTTAACCCAGCTACTCAAGCTGCCTGAATTTGGCGCCAAGTCAGCGGTGTATAAAATTCTACATCCCCGTTTAGAACGGGTATTTCTGGTGGGCTTGGGTAAAAAACCGGAGCCTCGCGAGTTGGGGGCGCTCTTGGGTAAAGAGTTGATCAATCCCGACTTCGCCGAGCTTCATCTGCTGTTGCCAGAAGATCAAGAACACCCCATTCTTACCGGCTTTGGGCCATTTCTGGAAGGCTTTTTCTTAGGCCAGTATCAGTATGAAGAATACAAAACGGACGACACCAAAAAAAATAAGTTCAAACGGCTAACGATTTTAGGAAGCCGTAAAAAATCCTTGGGCGAGGCCCTGGATCGGGCTTGGGTTATGGCAGAAGGCACCAGATTGACCCGTGATTTGGGCAACCGCCCTGCCAACAAATTAACCCCTAGTGATCTTAGCCTAGCCGCTCAATCCATGTCCCAGGCTTACGGCCTCAAATACAAACGGCTGACCGAAGCACAAATGGGCAAGTTGGGGATGGGTTGCCTCTTGGGGGTTTCTAAGGGTTCGGATCAACCAGCTTTTTTAAATGTGATTGAATACCAAGGCGATAAGGGCGCCCCTACCTTGATGTGGGTGGGTAAAGGGCTTACCTTTGATGCGGGCGGAATATCGCTTAAGCCAGCCGCCAACATGCATGAGATGAAACATGACATGTGTGGCGGGGCAGCAGTGATTGGGGCGATGCAGATTATTGCGGAGCTTAAACCCAAGATTAATATTATCGCCCTGATTCCCACCTCAGAAAACCTGCCTGACGGCAAGGCCAACAAACCAGGAGACGTGCTCACCGCCTTTAATGGCAAGACCGTTGAGATCCTCAATACAGACGCCGAAGGTCGGCTGATCTTGGCGGACGCCTTAAGCTGGGGGGTCAAGGAATACAAACCAGACTGGGTGATCGACATTGCTACCTTGACCGGAGCCTGTGTGGTTGCCTTAGGGCATTATCATTCAGGGCTTCAAAGTGATTCAGAGCCCCTGGCCAAACGGATTGAAAAAGCGGCCCAAGTCACCGGAGACCCGGTCTGGCGAATGCCCCACGCAGAGATCTATGAAAAAGATATCCAAGGAACCATTTCGGACCTTAAAAACGCGGGTGGCCCCCACGGCGGGATGATCACGGCAGGGCTTTTCCTGAAACAGTTTGTAGGTAAAACCCCTTGGGCCCATTTAGACATAGCAGGCACCGCATGGAGCGCCGAGCGCATTCCCTATTACCCCAAGTCAGGGGCGACTGGTGTCGGTGCCCGCCTCTTGGCCGAAATCGCCCTTTCGTGGGAGACTTAAGACAGACGACCTTAATCAGCAGGTGCCCGATTCTCGTGCCCTGCTGGCAGAAACAACTTGGCGGGCAAACAGAAAGGCCCAAACTTAATAACTCCGCAGAACCCCTTTGACTATGCCTTGGATCGAAATTCGGTTGGTGTCCACGTAGATGGGTTCCATATCGAAGTTGGCCGGTTGCAGGCGAACCCGTTTGCCTTCATGGTAGAAGCGTTTGAGTGTGGCTTCTTTGTAGTCCACCATGGCAATCACCATTTCGCCGTTATTGGCGTGATCCTGTCTCTCCACTATAACCAAATCGCCATCTAAAATCGATTCCTCGACCATCGAATTTCCTCGGACCTTCAGCAGGTAGCTTCGATCAGGGCGGCGGACCATAAACTCAGGCAGAGTCATGGTTTCGTTTTCTAAATAATGCTCAATCGGTTGCCCGGCGGCCACACTGCCCATTAGGGGCAACTCCACGGTTTGCGGATTAAAGGTGGTTTCTGGACTCACAATTCCAGCCCCTTTTAGCACCCGAATGGAGCGCGAGACGTTTGGATCGAGCGAGATAAAGCCCTTCTCCACCAGATTTTTCAAGTGTTTATGCACCCCTCCGGCGCTGGCCAGATCGAAGTGAGCGGCGATGTCACGCACAGACGGGGGATACTGGTGGTCTTCGATATATTCGATGATATAGTCAAATATCACCTGTTGCTTTTTGGTCATCTCCATAGGGCCCTCCTTGGTTTCTCAAGGAATAGAACATATGTACCCCGTGAGTCAAGTATTTTCTGAACATATGTCCCCCCAACTCTGTTCCAATAAATTGACCTCCCCCGCAGGTAAGGGTAGAAGGGGATATCCCTCAAACCACAAAGGCCATGAAAATTGACTACCTAGCGCATCTGGACCCCAGAGCCCACCACGGCGGCGGCGAGCAGGTATTAAGTCAACTTTTAGAGTTAGGCCAACGTCGCGGGCATCAGATCAAGATCAGTAGCGCCAGCCCTTTTCAAGAAGAACGGCACAAGGAAGCTGATTTATGTTTTTTAGCCGACCTATTTAACTGCCCAACTAGCCTAAAACATTTGCCCCCCCAATGGATCACTAGGGCGATAAAGCAGCCCTTTGTCCACTTTGACAACGCCTATGTGGACTGTTGCAATCTGGACTACCTCCCCTGCAACGGCCAAACCCAGGACCCTTGCCCCCATAAATCGCCCCTTAAACTTAAACGCAACCTCAAGTCAGGTGATTGGGGCCGTGGTTGTTTTGCCAAAAACCCTTTAGTTCAGCAGGTTTACCGCGAATCTAAGTTAAATTGTTTTGTAAGCCCCTTACACCAAAAACAGGTGACCCACATTTTACAAATCGACACCCCCTGCTTTGTGCTACGCCCTTTAATCGACTGGGAACGTTTTACAAACCAAGGTCTTAAAAGGGATATTCCCTACCTTTTTGTGGGGGCTTTGGGCGAGGCTAAGGGGCTGGAAACCTTGCGAAAGGAATATGAAAACGAGGACCTACACCTAATCGGGGCAACTGTAGGCAAGGAGCCACCGGCCTTTGGAACCTGGCACGGCAAGGTCCCTTACGAAGAGATCCCCCGCTTGATGAACCGCGCCCAAACCTTTGTTTTTAAGCCCCGCTGGCCGGAGCCTCAAGGGCGCGTGGTGGTCGAGGCTGCGCTTTGCGGCTGCAAACTGGAAACCAACACTCAAGTCGGGGCCACCAGCTTTGGTTTTGATTTAGCCGATCCTAATAACCTAAAAGGAGCCGCCGAAGAATTCTGGGAAACCTTAGAGGGCCTGTTATGAGCGCCAAAAAGGGGTTTTTTAAACTGGTTGGGATCAGCTTTATTAGTTACCCTTTAAGTTTTTTTAACCAGATTTTGTTGTCCTATTATTTTGGGGCGACTGCCGAGATGGACGCTTACTGGGTCTCGATGGCCGCGATTAATCTCTTAGTGGTTTTTATGGCGCCCGCCCGAGACGCAATGATCCCGCTCTTTTTTTCGGCTTACGCCGCCGACAAAACAGCCGGAGAACGGTATTTTGGGGCTAAGTTAAACTTGATGCTACTGTTTTGTTTGGCTTCTACAGGCTTAGCACTTTTATGGCCCCAAGGGATTGCCAGCTTAGTGATTAGCCCCGGTCAAGAGGCTATCCTAGAACAGGTGGGGCGCTTTATGGTGCTCTTAAGCCCCTTAATTTTCCTGATGCCCTTGGCCGAAGTCATGGGGAGTCTGCTGATTAGCTTTAAACGATATCTATTCCAACATTTAGGCCGCATCTTTGGTACCTTGGGAAGCATCACCGCCTTGGTCCTTTTAGCCGAGCGCTGGGGGATCTTTGCTTTAGTTGCCGGAGCCCTTGGGGGCTGGTTGCTACTTTGGGGCTTGCAAATAAAAGAACTGAACAAAATAGGTTTCCACTTCTATTTAACCGCCAAACCACGCGCCGAGGCCGCCTTTGTGGCCATGGGGTCTAGCTTAATCGTGGGCCACCTCCTTTCTAACCTATATCTAGTTTACGCCAACCGGGCGTTGACTTTTTTCGGGCCCGGCTGGGTCTCCTCTTATCAATATGGGATGTCCTTAAGCCAGATTCCCCAAAATATTCTGGTCGTCGCTTTAATCACGGTCTTATGGCCCAAGATTTTAGATCAGGTCGAGGCCCAGGACTGGAGTGGTATTTACCAACTAACCCTGCGTAGCGCCCGCCACTTAAGTCTGGTTTTAGTTGGAATATCTGTACTTTGTTGGGTTTTTTCTAGGCCGGTAATCTACCTAATCTATGCCCGTGGAGCCTTTGATGATCGGGCTTTAGAGTTGACAGACCTGTGTTTTAGGGCGCTTTCGGTAGCCATCATTCCCGCCGGGTTAACTACCCTTTTTAGCCGGATTTTGGTTACCCTAAAATTAGCCAAGGCGCATTTTTGGGCGAGCCTCGCCAATGGGCTTTCGGGGGTGACGTTTTTGTGGTTGGCCCTTTATTTCCAGCGGGTTGATTGGGCGGTATATCATATGACTGTAGCCACCAGCTTAAACCTTTGCCTTTCGACGGTGCTTTTATTAGGGGCCTTAAAAAACCAGCAAAGTTGGGCCGACTGGGGCCGGGGGATGTATTGGCTGGCGCGGCTCCTGCTGGCGGCTTTGGTGGTTTGGTATCTCTTCCCCTTGATCCCCATTGAGTTAGAAAATAAGTTTCTAGTCACCTTTGGCCTCGCCTGGCAATCGCTGGCTGCCTTGGCTTTGTTTGGTGCACTAGTTTTAGGGCTTAAAGTGGTCCAGTTTAAGGAAATCAGAGAATTGTTGGGCAAAGGGACCCCATGAAAAAGGTATTTTTAATCTCTTCAATGAAAAATCAGCCCACCGCCGAATGCTTGGCGCGTGGTTTTTTAAGTGCTGGGGCAGAATTATTAATCGCCACCGATGTAGGTAGTCTGGGTCTGCCGGGAGCCTCCTTGGTGGAACGCGATTTTGAGGCGTTTGAGTTTTGCGAACTCCACGAATTTAAGCCGGACTTGGTGTTTTTTATAGAAGGGGGAACTATGAAGCTTTTCCCCAGAGGCCTGGAGCGGTTTAGTTGCCCAACTGCTTGGTACGCTATCGACAACCACACTGGGATTAAAAAACACCTGCAAATAGCCCCACTTTTCGATCTCACTTTTGCCGCTCAAAAAGCCTTTTTGGGGTCGTTTGAGGCGCTTGGTCTGGTTGCTCGTTGGCTCCCGTTGGGCCTTGATCTTCCGCTTTTACCTAAGGAAGAACTGCCTAAAATCTATGACCTCGCGTTGGTGGGCTCCCTAGACCCAGGGGCCCACCCAGAGCGGGTCGCAATGGTAGCTAGGCTAAAAGAGGCCTTTCCTAATAGTTTTTTTGGACGGGCGAGCATGGAAGAGTTGTACCTGATTTATGCCCAAACCAGATTGGTCTTTAACAAAAGTATCCAAGGCGATTTAAACATGCGGTATTTCGAAGCTTTAGGTTCGGGAGCGCTGTTATTAACGGATCCTATTAAGGATTCAGGCCGCGAGGAATTATTTACCCCTGAAGTGGAATATTTTGATTACCAAGAATCGGAGTTAGTCCAACGCGCCCGAGATTTGTTGGAACATTGGGATAAACTAGCCCCCGCGGCCTCCTTAGCCGCAAAAAAATTAAGGACCAAACACAGCTACAAAGCCCGCGCCCAAAGCATCTTAGACCTCACTCCCCAAATTCAGCGCCGCCGAAGCTCAGGGCTTGGTTTGGAACTGGGAGCCTATTTAGCCTTAGAAAACCGCGCCGCTAGTTTAAAGGCGATGGTTCGGGTTTTGGAGCAAATGGCCGGGACTGATTCAAAAAAACAGCTTCTGTTTACTCCGGCCAAGGTCTCTTTAAAGGCCCTGGCCAAGTTGTTTGAGGGATTAGAGATTTAAGGCAAAAAAAACCGCCCGACGGCGGCTTTTTTTTAACTGTAGTTTTCGAAGATATGGTCTCTGATCTTTTTCCAAATCTCGTAGAGAGGTTCCTTGGGCATCTCTTCCCAATCCATCAACTGCAAGATATAGCGTTTGATTTTCCCCCGGGTGAGGCTTCGAGCCTCCCAGGCGGCATAGATATCTTCTTCTTCGGCGCTTAAAGGCTTGCCGTCCAGTTTTCGGCGGAAGAGGAACTTTAACGACGAATCTGGATATTTGTGAACGAAGTCGATTAGCGCCGCAGCGGTAATCTCGCCAGAGCCGTAAACCACGTCGTCTTCTCCTTCGGTAATATCGACCTCGCCTTCGAACTCCACATCTTCTAAGTCCAATTCCTCGATCGCTTCGATCACTGATTCTCGCTCGCGGCTTCTCGATCTGGGTTCAGGTAGGGCCGTAGTTTCAAGGTCCTCGTCCTTATCATCCACTCCGCCTTGCATTGGGCTTGAGATGGTTGATTCAGATTGAGCCTTGGGCGGGGTCACACCTTCGGGTACGGGGGCCGCCTTGCGGACCGGCTTGACTCGTTTTGCTTCCTCGTTGGGCAGTAGCACCATCACCAAAAAACTAGTCGCCGAAATCAAAAAGGAGACCGAAAAAATCAGTCCCTTTTTGCTACGGTGGAAGCGATAGTTATCAGTGACCTGCTGATAGGGATCATACCCTCTTGCTATCAGCACGTAATTGTCGTTCATCTCAGAAAAGAAATGCAACGACGCCAAAAGGGCCAGCCCAATTACCCCCAACAAGCACCACAAAAAGGCGGAGGAGGCGGAGAGTTTTTTCATGTTAGACTCCGGTTAACAATCCTAGTTAGCTCCTTATCGGTTTCTGGCATAAAAACTTTAATCAAGATCAACCTCTTAAAAAACCTCAGCCTAGCCAAGGCTACAGGTCAGGCTGGCACCTTTCTTGTACATCCAAGCCTGCCCCTTAAAAGGCAATCCCTTGCCCTAGCAGGGATTAGTAGGTATAGATGGCTCGAATACGTTAGGATTCCAATGGCTCCTCAGATTAAAAAAAAGACCACCGCCCCTGTGCCTAAGGCAAAATCCTCCAAAAAGGGCTGCCTTTTTTGGCTGATTTTTCTTGTTCTGATCTTGGGAGGGGCGGGATATTATTTTCAGGCCCCTCTTAATGAGCAGTTGAGCCCCTACGGAGGCTTAGCCGGAATCCAGCGCATGGTCACCGAAAAATTCTCGGCTCTTATTGGTAGTTCTGAAGAGGACGAAGACGCGCTTCGGGTTGCGGCCATGAGCCCCTTACCCAAAATCGAGCCTGCAAAACCGAAACCTAAGCCCAAGCCTGCGATAACGGCCCAACAAGGAGAGCAACTCTATTATGTACGGGTGGGCGGCTGTATGACAGAAGATTGCCGCCTCCAAATAATTAAAGAGTTGGAAGCGCTGCACTTAGACTATTTGGTTAAAGACTACAAACGCAAAACTGTTTATTGGGAGCTAGCCTCTGCCCAGTTATTCACCAAAAGTCAGGCTGAAAATAAACTGGTCGATCTAGACCGGCACGCCCGCGACACCCCCCCTGGGCATATGCGCCCAGTGCGAGGCAAGTGGCGTATCAGTCTAGGCAATATCCCCGACAAACGCCGTGCAGTGCAAATGCGTTCCTACTTAGCCCAGCTATATCCTGACGTGGACATGAAAATGGTCCTGTTGCCTAAAAGGCATAGTTTCGACATGGAGTACGTTTACGCCGGGCCTTACTCTAGCCAGTTTAACGCCCAAAGCATTGCCGACATTTTGCAGGGTCGCCGGTTTATTCAGGAAGTATTCCTGACTGCCGATCCTTAACGGACCTCGATAATCATTTTCATACTGGGATGGATAGCGCACTCCACCTTTACCATCCCAGGTTTATCAAACACCACCGCCCGACTTTGGCCTTGTTTGTAACTGCCCAAATCGAAGGTTTTGGTTTCAGACAAAGAAAATACATTGTGGTGGACGGTGTCTAAATTGGGAAACTCAACCTTATCCCCTTGATGGACCACCAAGTACTCTACGCTAAATTTTATGTCTTTTTGCGCTACTTGAAAGGTGTCCGCGGCTAATGCCATTCCGCTTAAACTAATCAAAGCCACCCCAATTCCGATCCACTTCATGGTCTCCCCCTTTTAAAGCTAGGGACCCTACCTGATCGAGCACCTAAAGTCCAATCTCTTAATCATTTTAAGCCAACTTGCCAGCCCTGCCAATTCGTTATAGTTTGAGTGCGGATCCTTGCCTAAGCAAATGGTAGCAGATATGAGCAAAAAAGCAAAAAAAAATCAGGTTTGGGGTGGCCGACTGGAAGGAAACCCCGATGAAGCGAACCTGCGATTCTGCGCCGGGCGCGATGTAACTTCTTTGCCCATGGCAGACAAGGAGCTTTTGGGTTGGGATGTTTGGACCAACCTGGCTCACACCAAAATGCTTTGTGAATGTGGGGTGTTAAGCAAGGACGAATACCGCCAGATTTATGAAGCTTTCGAAAAACTTGATTTAGACAGTTTCGATCTGGACCCCGCCAAAGAGGACGTCCATATAAACCTAGAGCATTATCTAGTCCATACCTGCGGGATCGAGGCGGGCAAAAAGATCCATTCTGGACGCAGCCGCAATGACCAAGTAGCTACAGACATGCGGCTTTATTTGCGCTGGGAAATTTTGTATTTATCCGCTTCGGTGATAAATCTAGCCTTGAGTATTTTAGAGCGTGCCCAAGATCTGACCGAGGCGGTTATGCCTGGGTTTACCCACTATCAACCGGCCATGCCCACCAGCGCCGCCCACTGGTTGACCGCCTGGAGTCAGGGCTTGCTGCGGGATTTGCAGGCGATGAATAAAGACTATGAGTTAATCAATCGTTCCCCCCTTGGCTCTGCGGCTGGGTTCGGCACTAGCTGGCCAATCAACCGCGAACGGACGGCAGAGCTTTTGGGTTTTGATCAAGTTGAAGAAAATACTTTAGACGCCATCTCCAGCCGAGGCGAAGCGGAAACCCGCATCGCAGGCAGCATCGGGGTTTTGATGAATCGCTTGAGCCAAATCAGCCAAGACCTGATTTTATGGTCCCATCCCTTTTACGGGATAGCTAAAATCAGCGACCAATTTGTCACCGGGTCCTCAATTATGCCCCAAAAGCGCAATCCCGACTTTGCCGAATTGATTCGAGCCAAGGCGGCGCAAGCCTCTGGCACTCTGGTGGCGTTAATGGGGATTCAAAAGGGGGCCATGTCCGGTTACAACCGCGACAGCCAACAATCTAAATATTTGATTATGGACTTGTTCCGTGAGGTTAAAGACGCGCCCGTGGTCCTAACCGGGGTAATCGAGACCTTGACACTAAACCAGGGGCGGATGGAGGAGTTAGCTAAAAAAGACTTTCTTAATGCCGCCGATTGGGCCGATTGGTTGGCCCAGGAATTTAAATTGAGTTTCCGCGATTGTTACGAAATCCTAAGCCTGGCGGTCAAATATTCGGCACAAACTGGCGACGTGATGAGCCTTAAAGGGCTGGAACAGGCGATTCAAGAATCGGGTTTTGAGGGTCGGATTCAACTCGACCAAAAACAGGTGGACCGGCTCAACAATCCGAAGGAACTCTTAAAAACCAAGACCCACAGCGGAGCGCCCTCGCCGGACTCGGTTCAAAAGATGATTAAACACCAAAGGGCAAAACTCGCCGAGCTCGACGCTAATTGGACCCAATTGACCCACCAATTTGATGCTCGCATGGCTTTTGCTTTAGAAGCTCTCAAACCAGACTAGTTGGGCGTCTCTAGCTCTTTTAGTAATTTAGTTAAGCTGTTTAAATTGATCCTGGCCAAGGGGTCGGTCATCGCCTCGCGACCCTCTTGAATGATCCGGTTGGTCGGCACCGGGTTGGCAACCAAATTCAGTACCATCAAAGCTTTAACAATAGGTGGGGGCAACTTAGTCGCTTTGGGTGACTGGGGGCTGGTTGCCTTAAACTCTAAAAGACAAGCTAAAGAATCGGTGTCTAGGCTAAGCTTGGTGAGGTCGTCCACCAAAATCAAGGTGGCCTGCACAATCAACTTAGACTGAAACAAATCTGGTTTTAAGTGGGCAATTTTGGCCTTTAGTTGGCCTATAGTTGCGCCCACCTCTGCCTTTTCATCATCGGTTAGGGTGAGCCGAACCCCTCCTTCAGGGGCCATTTTATCCAAGGCCCCAATCAGTTTAACCTTGTCCTGAATACTCGGGTGAAGCACAACAAAAAGGTTTTCGTACAATGGGGCCAAATCGGTTAAGTATTCTCGTTCGATTTCTTCGACCGTCGCTTGAACCAACCGGGAGGAAAACTTTTCTTGCGGGTCCAGATGATTGGTCATCTGCACCACAAACCCCGCACTAGCCCCTGGTTTGTGATTACGCTCCCGGGCTACCTCTTCAAACAAGGCTTTGAGCCGCCTTTTTTGTAGGTTTAATTCCTCAGCCGCATCGGTCAAAATCTGCTTAGCCCGAGCCTCAATGGTCGCGCGGAATTTTTCCATGTCGTCCTGGAACACCTGGACCGACTCTTCCTGTTTCATCCTCTTTAGTTTTTTAACCTTTTTATCCATCTCCCGGAGTTTTTTCTCCGCTTTTTTCTTTAACTCGATCACCCGTTTTTGGGCCGTTTCTTTGTCGGCTAACACCCGACTTTTAAATCGCTCCAAGAGCAGCGCCCGAGCGCCTTGGTTGGCGTTTGAACACAAGAGAAGTTGGTTGGTCAAAATAATCGCGGCCAACATCCGGGTCTCGTGGTTTTGTTCGGGCGCTTCCCACTCGGCTTCTTGGGTAGCAACTGGAACTTCGGGCTCTTCACCCTCTTTGGGTGGAGGTGGTGGCGGAGGTGGAGGTGGTTTGATCCCTAATAAAAACCGACGCGCAAAAACGGCCCAAGCTGAATCAGGTTCGGGTTCAGTAGTTAATTTATAACGCAGCGCATAACGTTCGATTAAATCGAGATTATAGGTCCAACTTTCATAAATTTTACGCTTGTCCTCAACCCTGCTTCGGGGCGGATCGGCCTTTCTTTTACGCTGATATTCTTGGTAAGGTGCAACAAAAGCCTTTTTCGTTCGATCGGTCTCGAAGCTACCTAAAAACAGGTTTTTGTTTTCAATAGCCTTGGCCAAGGCGGGCTCAAAGATGGTGGCTAAATAACGAATCACCCGCCGGTTGTTGGTCGAAAATACCAAGTAGGCAAAATATTTGAGCAAAAATTGCTCCATGCCTTCATAAATAAAATGATAAAAATAGAGGGACTTAAGTTGGTCATCAAAGGATTCGGCACCCATGGCGTCTTCGAAGGAATCCGCCTCTTGCACCGCGTCTTTCGCTAGATTCGCTTGGCCGAATTTGAAGGGCTCGTAAACCTCACAAAACCGGGCTAGGTCCTTTTTAAGAGGCTCTAATGCGGCTGAAATATTTTGGTAGTCCGTATCAGCCTCCACCTTCCTTAAATAAACGCAGAGTTTATTCCGGTCCCAGTTGGCCGGATCCGCATAGAAACCAACCACTTTAAAATATAACTTGGCTACCAATCCCTCTGAATGCCGCTGCGTTGCCACCCCTTTCTCGCGGATGACTTTGGCATTAAGTAGGAATTTAATCGGGGTCCACTCGATAATAAAGGCGTCGTGTTCTGGCGCCATTTTGACTTTAGGTCCATCCTCGGTTTCTTCAGGGACATCGGGTATTCCCGTTTTGACCCCGCCTTTGGTTTTCACGTCACCCGCAGCGATTTTAAACGTAGCCCAATAGGCTTTACTGGCAGTTTTGCTGGTAAACTTTAAGGCCGACTGAGTCGCCTTCATTTGCTCTGCCAAACTGGCCTCGGCGAGCAAACTAAAACCCTTGTCTTGGTGCTTAATTTTGCGGTAATATTCCCATTTGGCCCCTAGCATGCGCTCTGCATAAAGCTTGAGCACAGCCATCTTTTCGGCAGCAGTCTGCTGGATGAGTGGTCTTTTTTTCTTTAGTAAATCGATCATAGGTTCCCTTTTGGGGCCGCCATTGGGCGAACTTTGGCTGAGGCAGATGCAGGGAATATGCCTGATTGTTCATTTTATTTATATGCCCCCTAATGACTGCCAACTAGCACCGCCTTTGAGTTGCCGAAAAATACTGGCCAAAAAGCGGTAAGGTCGTTAAGCTGTCCGCGAAATAGACACAGGTCATCTCTATGATGGAAACAAGTAAAAGCCTCGAACTTGAACGCGCAAGACAGTCCATTGTCAAAGACTGCCGGACCCGGGTCAAGACCCTGCTAAAGACAGGTGCGGAACTTTTTTCCGCTATTTTCCCTAGCGCCTGGGTCACCCCCGGCACGGGCCAGCGTTTTGAAGCGGAACGGGTGTTTGAATATAAAACCCGCCAAATCAACGACTGGGTCACCCAGGTGATGAAAGACGGTTTGACCCTGGCGCAAGCCACCGAGCCCATGGAGTTTTGCCCCGCTCCGATGAGATTGCCCCAACAAATTGCCGAAGAATGTATTGGGACCTTGATCAAGTTATTCACCCTAAATCGAGACCTCTCTGATAACGACTTTTACTACATTGCCGACGTCGCCGCCGCCGCTGGGCTAGATACCCCGCTAGTAGCTAGGGTGATCGAGCAAGCTCAATACGAGATTAGAAAGGTATTTTTCCAAGGGTTGATCGGCGAACTCGACGAAGAACAATGTATGAGTTGTGCGATTCTCTTGATGAAAGCGATTCAAGCGGACGAAGAGCTACATCCAGCCGAATTTAAGTATTTAGAAAATATTAGCCAACTTTTAGACAACGACCAATCCAAGATCGAAAAGGTCGAGCAATATTGTGCAGAACAGGCCGGGTTCCCTCGGGTCTTTTTGCCAGATGATTTGGCCATTTATATGTACAAGTACCTAACAGAGGTGGTGATGTGTGACGGGGAATATGATGCCCGCGAATCGGCCTTTATCAAAGACGTTGGGGCCGCTTTTGGATTTGATCACACTCGGCAAGATAAGGTCATCCAGCCGGTTTCGGCAGCGATGATGGTCAAGGCCGCCTTGTTTCCGCGCAAATAGACTAGGGTAGCCCGCCAGCAGCGCCCTGGTAGAGGTGATAAATCTGTTTAAAGCCAAGTTGGTTAAAAAGTCTTAACGACTGTTTGGAGCGGCCCCCGCTAGCGCAGTAGATCAGATAAGGTTTTTCCTTTTCCAAAGTGGCCAGTTTGTTTCTAAAATCTGCCCCGTAAAAATCGACTAAAATCGCCCCTTCCACGTGCCCACCTTCAAATTCTGAAGCGGTTCGTAGGTCTAAAACCGTAACCCCACCTTTAGCCAAAAGGCTTTGTGCCTCGGTCTTGTCGATATCGGTAACTTGGTCCATACTCTGGACTTGATCACAACCGACTGATAGCCAAAATAGAGCCACCATGAGGGTCAAAAAGCGCCACTTCATTTTTTTTCTCCTAATGCGGGAATGAACCAGACCACCTTAAAAGACAGCCTGATGATTGCTGGCGGTATTGGTCTCCATTCAGGAGCGCCCACCCGCCTAGTATTTTATCCTGCTCCGGCCAACCACGGCATCCAGTTTCACCGTTCAGACCTAGATATCAAAATCCCGGCAACCTGGGAATACGCCGAAACCAGCCCATTATGCACCACCATTACTAAAGACGGCGTGAAATTGCATACGATTGAGCATCTCTTGTCGGTTTGTTCGGGGATGGGTATCGACAATCTTTTGGTAGAACTGTCTTCGGACGAAGTACCCATTTTTGACGGCTCGGGTTATGTTTTTTTTGAGCGCTTTAGTGAAGTCGGGCTAAAGGAGTTGAGCGAACCCCGGTTGGCCCTTAAAATCAAGGAGCCCGTCAGTTTCACCAAGGGCGACATTCGCATCATAGCCACCCCCGCAGCGGCCACCAGCTTCACCTTTTCTATCGACTTCGAACACCAACAGGTGGGGGCTCAAGAATATCATTTTGTGTTTAACGAAACCAATTACAAAGACGAAATTGTCGCCGCCAAAACCTTCTGCGCCGAAAAAGACGTGCAAAAGATGTTGGCCCAAGGCCTGGCCAAGGGGGGCAGTGAAAAAAACGCCATTATTTTAGGCAGTGATGGGGAGTTTAAAAACATGGAGGTGATGACCTGGCTCAACGAGCCCAACCTCCACAAAATCCTCGACCAAATCGGCGATTTCTACCTAGCCCAAAACCGCCGCATCTTAGGCTCGATCTACAGCCATAAATCGGGACATGCGAGCCATCTAGAATTCCTCCGCCACCTCATGACCGAAAAACAATCCGCCTGGGAGTGGGTGCGGGTTTGAGGGATAACTAATTGTTTTTTATATGTATGAATATTTTCTAGTTGTATTGCAATGCCGGTTGCAATAGGATTATGAGAGAGATTGATTAGGATTTTAGGTAAATAAATTGCATCAAACGCGCTAGTTACCCCCCGTATCGCTTCGTCGATACGGTAGCCCCCGGCTTCGGCCGGGGGCTAATACCTCGGCGTTGCAGCCAGGGCATCTATTATGGCTATTGATACCATCGCCTATGTAGATGGATTCAACCTTTATTTTGGGGCACTCAAAGACACCCCTTATAAATGGCTTGATCTCCACCAAGCCATTTCCTCCCGGCTCGGCCCTGATTTTAACCTGATTGGGTTGAAATACTTTACTGCCATGGTTATTCCCACGACGAACAACCCCAAGGTGCTTGAACGGCAAAACACCTATCTTCGGGCTCTTTCGGCTACCCAGCCCAATTTCACCTTAATTAAAGGCAAATATAAGCTCCGCGAAATTGTTCGGCCTAAACTTGCCTTGGCCCGTTGGCCCCAAGATTCCCATCCCATCGCGCCTGAGGACTATGAAAAAATACCTGGATATGTTTGGGTCTCCAGTTGGGAAGAAAAGGGGTCCGATGTTAATCTGGCCATTCAAATCGTGGCTGATGCCGCAAAAAATCATAGCAAGGCCATTTGCTTAATTTCCAACGACTCTGATATCGCGGGTGCCCTCCAAATTGCTAAAAACGACTTTCAAAAAAAGATCGTTTTGCTCACCCCTTGGAAATACCGACAAAAAATCCCCAACGAACTTAAAGCACCAGCTGATTTGTTAAGGGTTCTTAATGAAGTGACCCTAAAGGACTCCCAACTCCCCGACCAAATCGAAGGCACACCCTTGAGTAAACCCTTGGCTTGGTAGCCCCCCCCCTTTTTTAAATCACCTCCTCCAAGCTCGCCCTAAAGGCTTGGGCGGTGTTTTCTAGATCTTCTTCGCTGTGGGCTTGGGACATAAAGGCGGCCTCAAAGGCGGAGGGGGCGAGGTAAACGCCGTGGGCCAGCATCGCCCGGAAAAATTTGCCGTAGAGGGCGGCGTCGCATTTGAGCGCGTCTTCGTAGGAATGGACCGGTTGGTTAATGAAGTAAAAACCAAACATGGTGCCGATGTTGGACATATGGTAAGGCACTCCTTTTTTCTCTAAAGCATCCCTCATCTCGCTACAGAGCCAATTGACTTTCTTCGACTGCTCTTCGTAAAAGCCCGGTTTATTGAGTTCACCCAAGGTGACTAGACCTGCGGCCACGGCCATGGGGTTACCGCTTAAGGTACCCGCTTGGTAGATATCGCCGGAGGGGCTGACCCGCGCCATGATGTCTTGGCGGCCCCCGTAGGCGCCCACGGGCATGCCCCCACCGATCACCTTGCCCAAGGTGGTCAAGTCGGGCTGAATATGAAACAATTCCTGCGCCCCGCCCTTGGCCACCCGAAAGCCGGTCATTACCTCGTCAAATATCAACAAAATCCCTTCGCGATCACACAGCGCCCGCAAATCCTTGAGGAAAGATCCTTTAGGTGGGATCACCCCCATGTTGCCTGCTACCGGCTCTAAAATCACGGCAGCAATCTCACCAGGATGCTCGTCAATCTGGGCCTGGACCTCGGCGAGGTTGTTATATTGGCAAAGTAGGGTGTGGGCGGCGAAACTGGCGGGCACCCCGGGCGAATCGGGCGCGCCTAAGGTTGTGGCCCCTGACCCGGCCTTAACCAATAAATAATCGGCGTGACCGTGGTAACAGCCGGTGAATTTAATAATCTTGTCTCGGCCCGTAAAACCCCGCGCTACCCGAATCGCACTCATGGTTGCCTCGGTACCAGAGTTAACCAACCTTACCATCTCCATGCTGGGCACCATCTGGCGGATCAACTCGACCAGTTCGGTTTCCCCTTGGGTGGGCGCGCCAAAGCTCAAGCCTTTTTCCATAGCCACTTTAAGCGCGTCCAAGGTTGCCCGATGGGCATGCCCAAGGATTAAAGGCCCCCAACTAAGAACGTAGTCAATAAAGGCGTTGCCATCGGCATCATAGATCTTCGAGCCCTGGCCCCGCTCGATAAACAGAGGGTCTCCGCCTACCCCGCGAAAGGCCCGCACTGGGCTGTTTACACCACCAGGGATAGACTTGCGAGCGCGATCAAATAGGGCCCGCGAATTAGAGACCTTCATAACGTTCCTCTTTTAATTAGAAGTGGTAACCAATACGTAGCCCAACTGTACTAAAGTCTTGCGGACGGTTCACCGGGGCTAAGTTGTCGTTTGGGCTGTAGGCCCGGTCGGCGTTAAAGAGCGCCATTTGCATTAACGCGGTCAGGTTTTTATCCAATGGATAGGAAAACTTAAAATCGAACTCGTTGCCAATTTTGGTGTATTTTTCACCCGTTTGGTTGGCCACCGCTTTATCCCGATTAAAGCCCCACAGGGCAAAATCTAGTCCCCAATGAAAGACGGGGTTTTTATAATGCAGGTCGAGTTTACGATAGTTAAGGTTAGTCACCCCATGCCCTTGGCCCAGGCCTTCGCCGTCAAAATAGATCAAAGCGTCACCAAAGGTGCCTTTTTTAATCTCCACAAAATCGACCCGGTCATGGGCATAGTAGGCGTCCCCATTATGTTCTGACGCGCGAGTCAAAAGGTATTCAAAACCCAGTTTCCAATCGTTGTGGATCAAAAACTCTTGGTTTACTAACCAAACCGCTCCGGCGAGGTGTTGATTGGTAAGATATTGCCGATCTGCCTCGCCCCGCGCCCCAGACCAGTAATTGCGCCTCCCAGAAAAGGCGACGTAGTTTAAGTCAAGGTGGTAACCGTAAAACCGCCAATTTAGATTAGTGCCAAAGTATTCTAGCTTTTTGTTGTCGTAGTAAACCCCGCGCCCATTTTCTTGGACTTGATAGGAACTTCCCGCTCCCGTGCGCCCGCCGTAAAGGGCCAGGGGCATTTCACTTCCTTGGTGGAAGTTACGGAAGATTTCGACATAAAAAGCGCTTTCTTGGTAGGGTTCTCCCCAAGGGTTTTCATGTTCCACCCCGTTTTCGTAGATCGGGTAAGTCAGCTGGGCAAATAGCAGGTTGTCGGTCACCCCCTGCCCAATCCGGGCGGCCCCGATTAGGTAACACCAAGTGCCAATACCGCAGGTTTGACTAAACCCGTTGGCCCAACCTTGATAAACCAACCCCTTTTTGTCACCAATCGAATACCGCTGTCGCCCCAGTCTAAGAACCGCCGAAGGATTGTGGTTATACTCTAAAAAGGCCTCTTTAAAGATCAGGTTCAGCCCGGTATCAGCGGTGCTGTCCCCTTGCTCTTGGGTATCGTAACTTTGGTACCCTTGGGGTTGATCGGCGACCCTTCTGGAATTGTTAGCAATCTTGGCAACAATTGAAATATGGTCATGAAGGTTGGAGTCGAACCCAAGTTCAATATCCTGAAACGCTTGCCCCGTCCCCGTTCGGGAGGAAAAGTTTTCTGAGCGGTCGCTTAGGTAATCGGCTTCAAAGCGCCCCGTGATCACGGCGTCCTCAATATGGGGTCTAGGGGCCTGATCGATCTGATATTCCCCCTCTTTAAGGGTCACAAAGTTCTGCTGGGCCAGGGCCAAGGAAGGGACCCCGACCAGGGCGAAACTTAAAAACCAGAAGAGGAGTATAGGGATGCGTGTCATTAAAAAAAGGGCAAAGTAGGATTTGAGGTTTGAGTTCGACTAGTTATCCCAAATTTGTTACTTAGGCAATTTGAAAAGCCCATTGCCTAAGGGATTGGCTCGCAGACCAAAGGCAAATTTGCTATTATTTTATCCAAGCCTATGGCAGGTTTTAGCTGCCTTAGGTAAAAAAGACCAATTTTCTAAAGTTTCAAAGATTGCCTTGGTGGTATGCTCTTTGCTTTGAAGGCTGCAACCAATATTGCCCATAAGCTTTCAGGATAACAACATGGGATCCGAATTTACTGCAATCACCGAATACCCGCTGATGGAAGGAGCGGTCTTATATAGCACCAGCCTTGGCGGCCTGTTGATAGGCTGTCCACCAGAGGTGCTTAAGACGCTACTAACCAAGCATTACCCTATGCCCAATACGGTAGTGATTCCGGGTACTATGACCCGTTTTAGCTCCTCCCAGGCTTGCTTAGAATTCCCGTTTTATCACTTTTTATTTATTCAGCAGGGACTGGCTCAAGGCAAAAAATTTCGGGTATTAGGCAAAAAAAAGGTACTTGAGGATCTTAAAGAAATGTTGCGGGTGACCCTATTGGGGCCTGCTTACGAAGAAGCCATGGGCTCTGAAACCCAACTGGGTTTAAAGCCAAATCTTTCGAGCAAAAAGGTGCAGGCTATCTGTGACGAAGCGGCGCATTTGGCCCTCAAAGGCAAGGACGGTTCGATTTTGCAGGTGGAGCAATTAGTTGAGTTTATCCCCTTAGAAGTAGGGGAGAAACAAAGCGTTTACCCTTCCGTAGGGGAGCAACCCGAGGTTTTGATCGAACGGCTCGGCGAAGACTCGTTCCGCTGTTATGCAGGCAAAGAGACCTACACCACCATTTTAGGGGCAGCGAATCCCCAAGTGCCGATCTACCCCATGTCCGCCAACCCGGTGACCGCCCAAGAAAAAAATAGCGCCCAAGCTTTTTCAATCCGGCTTTTAGGCACGTCAGAGGGTTTCGACCCCACCAAGCCCGCCAACGGGTCCTTAATCCGGGTGGACGGCAAGTGGTATCTTTGGGACTGCCCAGCCTATCTACGCCAACACCTAAAAGCGATTGGCCTCGATTTTTCAGACATTGAAGGGATCTTTGTGTCCCATGTTCATGAAGATCATTTAGACATTATCGAAACCATCGAGAAGGGCAAAAAGGTTAAGATCTTTTCTAGCCCTGAAATATTCCACTGTATGCTCTTAAAGCTTAAAGCCAATCTTGGTTGCAGCTATAAAGAGGCACAAGCCCATTATGATTTCCATCCCTTTTACGCAGGAAAGCCCCTAAAGTTAGGCAAGGCCCAATTTGAGGTGTTTTACTCGGTCCATGCTATCCCAGCACTAGGTCTCAAGCTCCATGTTGAAGGCCCAAATGGGGAAACAAAAGGGCTTTATATCTCTGGGGATCAGCTTTCTAAGGCCAATGTTGCTAAACTGGTCGCATCCAAGGTTATCAATAAACCTCGCGCCCAAGAAATTGAGGCGTTTTTGACCCCAGATGATCTTTACGACGCAATTTTGGTCGATTCTGGCGGGGGCCTTATCCATGGGGACCCGGCAGATTATGCCGCTCAGCCGAGCCCGGTTTATTACCTGCACACCGGCAAAAAACTCAAAGAGATCCCAAAGCATCATCACAATTGCCTTCCAGGCGACCATATCGTTATCTTGGAAGCTTAGGCGATGAAAGGCCTCTGGGTCATCCTAGTTTTGCTCTGGTCTAGTACCCTACTGGGCCAAACCCCTGCTGAACAGAAGGATTACCCCGGTCCTTTTCCCGTAAAGGGTCCGATCTTTAATTCAGAAGGCCAGCAAATCGCCGAGGCCCATGTATATCCCCGCTTTGTAGAGATTCACCAACTCGGCAAAGGCAAAATTGGCCGGGTTGGAGTGATGCCCGAGCAGGGCTGGTCAAAGATATTTATTATGCGGGAAAAAAACGAACTCCAATTGGTTGGCCACGCCTTTGAAGGGCAAATATTTAACGAAAAAAAAGAGGTCATAGGTCGCTATTTTTGGACGCCAACCTATTCTTATGCTTATGACCTCGACGGCAAACGAGTCGGGTCAACCAAGTGTATCGCGTGGCCGAGGGTTTGTTCGGTTGGGGTTGCAGGCTTTTTATTGGGACTTTTAGAGCCCCCAAAGGAGCCCGCCTTATGAAAGTGACTAGAAGGCCCGCCGTTGCTGGCAGCTTTTATCCAGCAGACCCCGAGGAACTAAAGGCCGAGGTTTTAGGGTACCTGAATCAGGCAGCCAAAACAGCGAACCATGCTCCTAGGTTTTTAATCGTGCCCCATGCTGGGTATTTTTACTCTGGGGCGGTCGCAGGTGCAGCGTTTGAAGAAGTGAGGGGGCAAACCTTCGAACAAATCATCCTTTTGGGCCCAAGCCACCGATACACCTTCATGGGCGCCGCCGCCACCCTAGACCAAATATGGCAATGCCCTTTGGGCGACTTTACTGTAACCCGCCCAAACCAATGGCCACTTAGTGAATCCAAGTGGCATGCTTTAGAACATTGCCTAGAGGTGCAGCTTCCTTTTTTGTCCCAACTTTTCCCAAATGCAAAGCTTTTCCCTTTTTTGCTTTCTGGAAGCCTAGAGCAAGCCCCAGCCCTGGCAAAAGCGCTTCAGACCTTAGATTCACCCGAAACCCTTTGGGTTATTTCCACTGATTTTAGCCACGTAGGTCCAGACTTTGGGTATAGCCCTAAAACCCACGGCTTTGCGAGTGGAGAGGCGATGGACAAAGAAGCTATTGGACTGGTCGCAACGGGGGACCGGCGAGGTTTTAAAAGTTTTTTCGAGCGTTACCACGCCACCATCTGTGGCGCTTTGCCCGTTTTGACGGCGATGGAGATTTTAAAGAATCAAGGATTAGGTCCTTTTAGTTTCAAACAATATGACTCTAGCCAACACAAATCGGCTGGTCCCAACGCGGTTGGTTACGCCGCTTTTTATGTATAGCCTATGAGCGTCGATCTGAACCTAATCAAAGAATTTCGAATTTTTTCGAGTATCCTCGATAACCCAGAAGCGATTCGCATGATTGCGGATATCATTGAGGTTCGCCATTTCCCAGCCGGTGAGCCCTTGATCACCGAGGGGGAAACTGGGGACGAGATGTTTTTATTGATCAGTGGAGCGGTGCGCGTGGTCAAGCTCACTCGCAATGCGGAGGAATACACGGTCGCAGAACACAAGGCCGAAAACCGGCCTATTTTTGGGGAGCTTGCCCTGATGGACGCGGACCGGCGTTCAGCAAGTATTAGAGCCTTAGAAGACAGCCTTACCTATGTGGTCCACCGGGATGCCTTCCATCAGTTTGGCGATCAACACCCAGAGATTGCCCTGCCCATCACCCGTGAGATTGCCAAGGTGCTGTGCCGCCATTTGCGGATGGTCAATGCGGACGTGATATTGTTGTTTGACGCGCTAGTCAACGAGATCGAGACCAGCCAACTTTAATGCGAAGGCGCGGGCACCCGCTCTAAAACCAATTCAAGCACCATTTCCGGTTTAATTCCTTTTAGGCAGGCTAGATTTTCTTTGTTCGTACATTTGCCAATCCCGTTTCGGCTGCAAGGCCGGCAAGGGAGGTCCAAAGCTAAGAGCATGCTGTTTCCTAAAAAAGGACCAAACCCGAACTGGGCGGCAGTCGGACCAAAGAGAGCGACCACGGCAGTTTTTACGGCTTCTGAGAAATGAACGACCGCCGAATCGTTACTGACGGATAGTTTGCAATTGGCCAATAACGCAGAGGTGCCCAGAAAACTCAACCGCCCAGAGGCGTCCACCGCTTGGCTACGGGCAGCAATCCAGGCGGGTTCTAAATCAAAACTTCCCCCTAAAAGCACCACTCCAAACCCAAGCTTTTCTAACGCTAGGCAAAGTTCCAAATAAGATTCCTTCGGCCAACATTTTAAGGGAAAACTGGCCGAGGGCCCAATCGCAATCAGGGGCTTGCCCGATACTTTTGGGTCATTGATAATTGGCTTGACCGCCTCGAAGTCTTCAGGGCTTGGGAAAAGCTCCGTGTGGTCGGCAAGACGAAGCTTGCCTACTTTGGGCTGAAGTAGTTTTAGACAGGCCTGGCGTTGGGAAACCACTTCGGGGAAAAGGTCTAGCTGAAAGGTGATCAAGAGGTTGCGTTTGAGGCTTCGTTTATCTACCCTCTTGACCTTCCCCGAAAAAGGACCAAAAGCTAGGGCTAAAAGCAGGGTACTTCGAGGACTGCGGTGTAGGTCAAAAACCAAATCGTAATTTTCAGCCCTGATCTGTTTGGCCAGAGGGCCTAAAGATTCTTTGGCTTTTCGGTCGTAGGTAAGGATTTGGTTTAGATGAGGGTTTTGGGCAAAAAGGGGAGAAAACTCCTTTGCTGTTAAAAGGTCCAGCTTAGCTTCCTTAAAAAGGTGGCGAGCTTCACGAATAAAAGGGGTCGTTAAAATCAGGTCGCCTAGCGAACTGAAACGAACGATCAAAATCTTGGTTGGCACGGGCATGAAGCGGACACTTATTTTTAGAAAGCTTAAAAAAAGACCAAAAAAAATCCTGGTCTGCCGAACCGATCGAATCGGCGATTTCGTGTTGAGCCTGCCTGTTTTCGAAGTATTAGGCAACCAATTGGGCATGGAAGTCCATGTACTCTGCCGGGGGATCAACCTTCCGCTTTTACAAAACCTCCCCCATATCGCATCGTCCATCGCTTATCACGAGACCTTAGAGGCCCGTTTAGTGGCCGAGTTAAACACTCAAAAATTTGACGCCCTGTTGGTCTTAGTAAACGATGAGGCGGGGATGCGGTTGGTGCCCCAACTCAATAACATTCCCGTACGGATTGGCCCTTTATCAAAGCCCTCCCGGTTATTTCACCTAACCCACCCGGTTTTGCAAAAACGCAGCCGCTCTATTAAAAGCGAGGCCCAATATAACCTGGACCTGTTGCAGGTATTTAACTGGCAAGGGGAGCCCCCTAGGCCGAAACTGGAATTTAGCCAAACCGAAGAAACTCGGTTTCTGGCCGATCTAGCTAAGCTGGCCCCCAAACTAGATCGAGGCATGGGCTTTATCGCGCTTCATGCAGGTATGCATGACTCTGCGCTCAACTGGCCCTTTGATCACTACCGGGGTTTGCTCTCCGAGCTTTTAGCCGCGGGGTATCAAGTAGTCCTAACTGGCAATGGTAAGGGGGAGATCGAGTTGGGACGCCAGATGTCGCTTGGGCTCCCACAAGAAGCCAAGTTGATTGACCTCTCTGGGCAATTAGAACTCCGCCAATTAGCCCTGCTTTTCCGCTATGCTAGGCTTTATATTGGCGGCAGCACGGGACCCACTCATGTGGCCAACGCGGCTCTATGCCCAATCATCTCCTTTTATCCCCCCATTAGGGTGCAGTCGGCAACCCGCTGGGCCCCCTTCTTAGCAGACGGCGAGGTGCTTAGTCCGCCGGTCGAATGTAAACAAGCCTATAAATGTATCGGGGAGGTCTGCCCTGATAAAGACTGTATGGGTAAAATTTCGGTCGAAGCCGCGTTCAAGGCGGTCAAGCGGCAGATCAGACCTAATCCTTTGGCCTTGTGACCCTTTTTCTTTTTAACTACGACTGCGAATTTGAATGGGCCAATGACCCAGCCCAAGTCGCGAACCCCCAAAGTCCTTGGGCGGTTCTCAACGCACAGGCGCCCATCTTGTGGCCCTTGATGCAACCGGGCGACCGATTGGCGGTCTATGGGCACCCCCAGTTTTCTACCGAATTTGCCGAAATTTTAGGTTTTGTCCCCGAACTCTGGCCGGTACAAGGAGGCCCCACCAATCGCGTGACCCTAGACCTTGGCCCTTATTCAGGCGCTATCTGCCCTTGGGGCTGGAGCCCTAGAGCACTTAAATTGGCTGGGCGTCCAGTTGATTTAACCTATAAAAAATTATTCTCTAAAACCTTTGATCGCCCCCACCCCTTAGCACCGCCCTGCCACTTGGTCTCTGGCCCCGAAACTTTGCCCGAGGCTTTGGCCCAAGCCTATCAAGATTGGGGACCCACCCGGGTCAAGCACCCCTTAGGCAGTAGCGGACGACTTTCGGCGATTTATTTAGGAGGCCCGCCCCCCAAAGCTTGGTTCCGCTGGGCCAAGGAGGGGCTGATTTTAGAGAAGCAGCTTGATCTCAAAGCCGAATGGAGTTTGCAATTTGAGTTGGAACCAGAGGGCCCAAGATTTCTCGGAGGAACTAAGCTTTTTACCACCCGCCAAGGGGCCCATTTAGGCAACTGGGCTGGGCCTATGGGCGGGCACCTCGCCCCCCTGGAGCCCACCGCGTTGGCACTAGCCCAAAAGGTATTTAAAGAAGGCTACCTAGGTCCTTTGGGGATTGATATCTTAGAAACCACAGAGCGTTTATACCTAGGCGAAATCAACCCCCGGCTCACCATGGGCCGCCTGGCTTTAGAGTGGAGCGCCAAACTGGGCCAGCCGGGCTTACTTTCGATGTCTGGGCCGGGGCCTCGCCCTTTCGGTTGGCGAGAAATTTTTACCGAAAGCGGACCGCACGCCCAAGGTCGGCGGTTGGGTTGGCAAAAAATGGAAACCTTCGAAAATTTATAAAAAAGCAACACTTACAGTCTTGAGCCAAAAAAGTCTAAAAAAACCCACTTTGAAACCCTTGTTTTCTAACCCTTTACCCCACCTCGTCGCCGATCCCCAAGGATAAAGGAGATAGCTATATTCATTTGTTTTTATTGTCATATACCCATCGGTATCCGTAAAGCCCCGAGGATGTTGGGCTTAGAAATTTGACCCATTTTTCCTAAATTTTTTCTGGGCAAAGAGGAAAGCTTTCCCCATAATCCAAATCCGCCCACTGCTCTTTGGTGTAAACCAAATCACACAAAATGCTGGGGCTGTTATTAATAAATATCAAACCATTACCATTTAACGGATTGAACGGATTGGGAACTTTAGGATGAATCAGCAACGAATCGAAACCGAAAAAAAGAGCCTTCACTTCGAACCTTACTTTTTTCATCCGACTGAAACGGTCCATAACGTTTGGGCTACGGTCGAGTGGGAGCGTAGGCTTTCTAAAATCTCTTCGGCCAAAGGGGGCACCGTCTTTGAGATGAAAGACGTGGAAATCCCCAAGGATTGGAGTCAGTTGGCCACGGACATCGTGGCCAGCAAATATTTCCGCAAGGCTGGAGTGCCTAATGATCGGGGTCACGAGTTTTCGGTTACCCAACTGATCCACCGAGTCGCTCATACAATCACCGAAAGGGGTTTAAGCGAGGGTTACTTCGCCTCCCAGGCGGACGCCACCCACTATGAAAACGACCTCAAGTGGCTACTACTCCACCAATATGGGGCCTTTAACAGCCCCGTGTGGTTTAACGTGGGGCTTCACCACGAATACGGCATCAAAGGCAACGGCGAAAACTACGCATGGGATAAAGGGGATCATTTTCTAAAGATCCACAACCAATATGAGCGCCCTCAAGGCAGTGCTTGCTTTATTCAAAGTGTTGAAGACGATCTAGCCAGCATCTTTGAATTAGCCAGCAACGAGGCCCGCCTCTTTAAATACGGCAGCGGCACCGGCTCGAACATGAGCAAACTTAGGGGTGGCAACGAGAAACTATCAGGCGGCGGGCAGAGTTCGGGCTTGTTGTCCTTCTTGAAGGTTTTAGATGCGGCTGCCGGCGCGATTAAATCGGGCGGCACCACCAGGCGGGCGGCGGTAATGCGCTGCTTGGATATCGACCATCCAGAGGTGCTCAACTTTATTGACTGGAAAGTTAAAGAAGAAGAAAAAGCCATGGCCCTAATCCAGGCCGGGTACGATTCAGACTTCAACGGCGAGGCCTACGCCACCGTAGCTGGGCAAAACTCCAATAACTCGATTCGGCTCTCAGACGCCTTTATGGAAGCGGTCGAGCAAGACAGCGACTGGCAAACCATCAACCGGGTGACCGGCGAGGTTTACGAGACCCACAAGGCTCGCTTCCTCTTTAAAAAGATCAGTGAAGCCGCTTGGCGTTGTGCCGATCCAGGCGTCCAGTTTGAAACCACCATCAACGACTGGCACACCTGCCCACAGACCGCGCCGATTCGGGCTTCGAATCCTTGCAGCGAGTTTATGTTTATCGACGACTCGGCCTGCAACCTCTCTAGCCTGAATTTGGTCAAGTTTTACCAAGACGGTCAGTTTAACGTAGAAGCCTTCACCAAGGCCTGTAAGGTCTTCTTGTTGGCCCAAGAGATTTTAGTTGATCTCTCCAGCTACCCAACCAAAAAAATCGCCAAAAACAGCCATGACTTTAGGCCGTTGGGCTTGGGATACGCCAACCTGGGCACCCTTTTGATGATGGCTGGGCATGCGTATGACTCTAACGAAGGTCGAGCCTTGGCTGGGTTGGTGACCGCTCTGATGACCGGTTCGGCTTACGAGTTATCTGCTGACATGGCCAGTGCCATGGGTCCCTTCGAAGGGCACCCAGTTAATGCGGCTTCGATGATGGACGTGATGGCTCAGCACCGGAGCTACCTAGACAAAAAGGAATATTTTGTCGAAGGGCATAAAGTGATTATGGAACTCCACAAAGCCGCTGTGGGCGTTTGGGACCGGGTTTTAGACAAGGGTGCCCGCTTTGGCTTTAGAAACGCTCAAGTGTCGGTTTTAGCCCCTACTGGGACCATCGGGCTCTTGATGGACTGCGCCACGACGGGGGTTGAGCCTGCTTATAGTTTGGTGATGTGGAAGAAGCTTGCTGGCGGCGGGGTAATCCCCATGGTGAACCAGTCGGTTCCTGCGGTTTTAAATAAACTCGGTTATTCGGCCAGCCAGATCAAGGCGATTACTGACTACATCGAAAAGGAAACCACCATCGAAGGGGCGCCAGGTCTTAAGGCCGAACATTTATCGATCTTCGACTGCGCCATGCCTTCAGGTTCAGGCAGTCGCTCAATTGCGCCGATGGGCCATATCAAGATGATGGCCGCTACCCAGCCCTTTTTGTCGGGCGCTATCTCCAAAACCATCAACATGCCCAAAGAGGCAACGGTGGACGAGATCAAAGATGTTTATCTTGAGTCTTGGAAATTGGGGCTTAAGGCTGTGGCCATTTATCGCGATGGTTCCAAAGGCAGCCAGCCTCTGACCACCAGTCCCGATAAAGAAGACACCCAAACCCAACAGACCATCGACTTCCTTAAAACCGAACTGGCCCAACTCCAAGAGCGTTTGAGCGAAAAAACCCAAGCGAAAGCCTTGGATTGGGGGCACTCGAAAAAACTTCCCGGTTGCCGCAATGGTCGGACCTGGGAATTTAAGGTTGCCGGGACCAAGGTCTTTTTGCGCTCTGGGGAAAACGAAGATGGCAGTCTAGGCGAAATTTTTGTGGATCTAGGCTACAAAGAGGGTTCGACCGTGCGGGCTTTAATGAACCAGTTTGCTATTTCCATCTCCTTCTCGCTCCAGCATGGGGTGCCTTTAGAGAAGTTAGTGGACCGCTTTGCCTTTACTAAGTTCGAGCCTCATGGACGGGTCGAGGGTCACCCCTATTTGAAAAACGCCACCAGTTTGATCGATGCGATCTTTAGGGTTTTAGGCTTTCAATATCTAGGGCGGACCGATTTTTTACATGTTAAACCTGGTGACAATCCGACGGCTAGTATCAACAACATCGTTACCGCGCAACCGGTGAAGGTGCAGGCAGTCAAGTCCATCGAATCCGAGAAAACTAGCGACCACTTATCCCCTTGTGGCGAGTGTGGCGGCATTGATTTCTTGCGAACCGGCACTTGCTACGTCTGTATCACCTGCGGCAGCAGCCAAGGCTGTAGCTAGGTTTAGGGACCAGGGATGGGGAAAAAGGGCGGGTTATTAAGTTAATCCGCCCTTTTTTGTTTGTGGGCATGTTAGGTTCTCTCGATTTTATCCCCACTGCTTTTAACGCCGGTATTTAGGCGCAACCGACTAAGGGGCAGACCAGAGTGGGTACCACTCTTTTTATAGCTAACGCCCCTTATTTGTACCTGTTTTTCCCGAACAAACCCAAAGCGAGGACCCCTTTTGGGGCTGGATTTTAGCGAGGGCATCGGTTAGCATCAAATTTATTTAGGGGATGACCATGAAGTTTAATCTCGGCAAAAAAAAACCGTCCAAATACCTCTATTTGGTTCCCTCTGGGGAAAATTACGCCCAATGGGAGATTTTGGATCAAGATGAGTTGGACCGACGGGTTGAAGCCAACGAGCTTAAAGACAACGGACGGCTTTTTGCCCTGGACAAGGAGCTAACCATCCGCACCGAAAAGACCACCTACATCGATTAACCGATGACCGAGACCACTTCGGCCAAATTGACCCCCATGCTCGAACAGTTTTATGAGCAGAAAAAACATCATGGCGACGCCATCTTGTTTTACCGCATGGGTGACTTTTACGAGATGTTTGGCGAAGACGCGGTTACCGCTTCGAAAATTTTACAAATCCAGCTAACCAGTCGCAACAAAAACCAAGAAAACGCCTTGCCTATGTGTGGGGTGCCGGTCCATGCGTGGGAAGGCTATGTCAATAAATTAAGCCAAGCTGGCCTAAAAGTGGCCATCTGCGAACAGATGGAAAATCCAGCCCTAGCCAAGGGACTGGTCAAACGCCAAGTGGTCCGGGTGATCACACCAGGGACGGTCTTAGCCGAAGACCTTTTAGAGCCTGGAAAAAACCATTACCTTCTCTCCCTTTTGCTAGACCCCAAAAAACATACCCTGGGCCTCGCCTTGGCCGACCTCACCACGGGCGAATTGGAATTAGACCAAATCGAGGTCAAGGGCGGTGGCCAAGCCTTTTTGGAGCGATTTGCATTCTACCGGCCTCGCGAGGTGCTTTATCCAACCTCAAAAGGCGAAGACCCTTACCGGGCCATGTTAAACCGCTTGACCCAGCCTCTACCCCATCTAGAGCCCTACAGCCCCCATCAGTTTGACCTGGAAGGAGCCAAAAAGCAGCTTACCCAACACTTTGGGGTATTGAGTCTCGACGGCTTTGGGCTGGCCGGTTTAGAGCAAGCGATTGGGGCAGCCGGGGCCCTGTTTGGCTACCTTAAACAAACCCAGCAGGGTGGGCTCTCGCACTTCCAGGCCATCCGCCGGGTTTCTAGTGGCCGGTCGATGACCCTAGACGAGGCGACCCAGCGCAACCTAGAACTCTTTGAATCCCAAGGGACAGGGGGAGACCACAGTTTAATCAAACTGATGGACCACTGCAAAACCCCTATGGGTTCTAGGATGTTACGCCGATGGATGGGGATGCCCTTGACCGATCGAGCCGGGCTAGAGGCGCGGCTTGATGGAGTGGAATGTTTCTTTAACCAGTCTGTAGAAGCCGCCCAACTCCGCACTTTGTTGGGACAGGTGGGTGATGTCGAACGCATTTTGGCCCGTATTACCTTAAGCGAGCAATCCCTCGGCGACTTGGTCCGCTTGCAAAAAGCCCTGGTCCCCCTAGAAGGAATCAAGGGGCTGCTCCCTCGATTCCAAATCCAAAGTTTAACCGCCCAATTCCAAAATTTTGACAGTCTTTCGGACCTCCGCCACTATTTAAACCATGTACTCGCTGACGAACCTGCCCTTAAACTCCAAGAGGGCGGTTTTGTGGCTAGTGGCTTTGATGAACGGCTAGACCAACTGCGAGGCCTAGCTAAAAATGGCAAACAACTTTTAGCCAATTTAGAAGCCAAAGAAAAAAAAGAATCTGGGATCAGTGGGCTTAAAGTCTCTTATAACCGGGTATTTGGATATTATATCGAAATCTCCAAAGCCGCCAAGGGACAGGTCCCCGCCCATTTTCATCGCAAACAAACCCTGGTGTCTTCCGAGCGTTACGTAACCGAGGAATTAACCGAACTCGAAGAAAGCCTCCTAAGCGCTGAGGATGAGGCCAAAGCGTTGGAACTAGAAATTTTCCGCCAACTTCGCCAAAAGGTATTAGGCCAAATCAAACGGCTACAGGATACGGCCAAAACACTAGCTAAGCTAGACCTGCTTGCCAACCTCGCCCAATTGGCCCGCGAGCGCAATTATGTGCGCCCCCAATTTAACCCTGACCCTAAACATCGATATTTAAATCTAGTCGGAGCCCGGCATCCGGTTATTGAAAACCTCGGCTCTGACCCTTTTGTGGCCAACCAATTAGCGTTGGACTCTAAGGGTAAATGGATTTTAATTATTACCGGCCCCAACATGGGGGGTAAGTCCACCTACATGCGCCAAGCCGCCTTGATTGCCTTGATGGCCCAGATGGGTAGTTTTGTCCCTGCCGAACAGGTCGAACTCCCCCTGTTTGACCGAATTTTTACCCGTGTGGGGGCTTCAGACAATCTCGCCCGCGGACAATCCACCTTTATGGTGGAGATGAGCGAGGCGGCTTCGATTTTAAATAATGCCACTGAAAAAAGCCTGATTATCCTAGACGAAATCGGGAGGGGCACCAGTACTTACGATGGGATCAGCCTTGCTTGGGCGATTATAGAACACCTCCACCAATTAGGGGCCTTGACCCTGTTTGCCACTCATTACCGTGAGTTGACCAGCTTAGAGGAAAATCATCCTGGGGTGACCAATGCTAAGGTGGTGGTAGGCGAGGAAGCGGGCAAGATGGTGTTTTTTCACAAAGTGATTGCAGGCAAGGCCGATCAGAGTTACGGAATTCAAGTGGCCCAACTGGCCGGATTACCCAAATCGGTGGTAACCCGTTCTAAGGTTATCTTGGCGGGGCTCGAAGAAGACCGGGTTCACCTGGCCGATTCGTTAGATAAAGGCCCCAGCCCGGCTATGGCTAATCAACAAATCAGCTTCGCCGAGCCAACCTGGGCGGACGAAATCCGGGCCTTTGACCTAAACCATAAAAGCCCCATAGAGGCGATGTTTTTTTTGGAACAGCTTCAAAAAAGGTTATCATGAGGCGGTTGGTTATTTGCCTATTATTGCTCTTAACACCTGGCCTCCTACTAGCCGGGCGCTTAGAGCAGCAATATGACCAAGCGGCGGGCGACTATCACCGGCTTTTGCGCCCAGGCAAATTCCGTGACAACGCAACCAACTGGGTTAAAACCATCAAGCGTTTTGAAGGCTTCGCCGATCTCAACGGCGACCATGCCAAAGCCCCAGACGCCCTCTACAGCGCGGGCAAGCTTTGTCAATCCTATTACCGGTGGAATAAAAAAACACGCTGGTTAGAGCGGGCGATTTATGACTATTCCCGGATGGTGGAGAAGTATCCCAAAGCAGACCTAGCCCCCGACGCTCAATTGCAGATTGCTTTGATATATGAGCAAGTCAAAGACCCGGCCCAGGCAAAAGAGGCCTACCGGCGCTTGGGCGAACTTTATCCTAATTCTTCGCAAGCGGCCCAAGCCAAGGCAAAGATTCCCAAGATGGCCCCGACTGCCCCAGCCCCAGAGCCCACCCCAGCGCCGGTAGCCTCTGCACCTGAACCAACCGCCCCCAAACTCAAAGAAGGGCGATTAAGAGCCTATGATCAAGCAGCCCAGGACTTTCATAAACTCTACCGCCCTGGCCGGTTTCGCGATCTGGCTTCGAATTGGATAAAAACAATCGAGGCCTTTGAAAAAATAGCCGAAGA